>ERZ773233.540-NODE-540-length-25109-cov-7.340784_pt1 | contig 25109 bp, 20 predicted proteins | sample MGYA00580991_ERZ773233 | MGnify/ENA primary metagenome ERZ773233 (study PRJEB29015, sample SAMEA2738178) | human oral metagenome | biome: human oral; feature: human-associated habitat; material: saliva | place: China | collected 2161 ...
CTCTCTGCACCGACGGTGCCTCCGTAACTTCCATTGCTTTGTTTTAATAATCCTCCGTTCTCTCCGTGTCTCCGTGTGACATTTCGTCAAAGTCCAAAACTTAAGTGGCAAACCTTATCACTCAAAATCCTGAATACCCAAAATGTGTTTAGGCTCTAATGACCGCATGGGTTAAATTTGATTTCACATTAGGTACCTGAATCTACCGACTCTTTTATTATTGTGAAATATCTTTACATGACTTCGAGCTAAATCTCCTTTTCATGCGTATAAAATAGCATTTCTAAAGATGATTGTAACTATCAGATATACAGTATGTTATCAATTTGTGTTTTAAAAGGTGCTTACTAAGGGTCCAAAAGGGCGTTAGTAAGACCTTAAAAGGGCATCTTTTAGAAGCCTATTAAGCCCCTTTTCGAAGGCTAAAGACCATATATAAAATTCAAGGTGTACGAAAAATATTTACATGCGCTTATCGATTGTGGCTAAGTGAAGGTATAAATGGCAGAAAGACAATGTAAAGAATAGGCAAAGAAATAATATTTTAGGTTTCAATCAAATATTTGTGATAGATGTTATGAAATGATATGTTTTTAATATATAAACTTAAAAAATATTTGCAAGGTTTTTGTTTTTTATGTACTTTTGTAGATTCGCTGTTTAAAAAGCGGCTTTAATAAAAAGAATATCAGTATAATTTGTATTCTACTTTTTTAATTAATAAGAATAGTTCTAAACATTAAAGTACCAGAGGGGAAATGAGAAAAGAAATGCAAAAAAGTAATCTCGTATTACGAATTTGGGCAGTACTGGCTCTGATGTTAATGCTTAGTATAGGGTCAACCGTATCGGCACAAACACAAGATGTTGATAAGATGGTGGTGACGCTGTCTATGAAGCAAACAGAAATGAAGACCTTCTTAGATGAAGTGTCAAAGCAAACAGGATTACAATTTGATGTGACTCCCGAACTACTATCTCAAGCGGAGAAAGTTAACATTGACGCACAAGCGCAGCCTGTTCGTGCCGTGTTAGGACAAGTCTTTAATAAGACTGGTTTTAGCTATAGTATTGATGGCAACAGCGTGAAACTTGTTCGTAAACCAACACAAGAGAAACGGAAGGGAGTATATGGACAGGTAACCGATAAAGACGGTTTGCCTCTGCCTGGTGTAACCATCCGAATGAAAGGCTTTAATGGCGGTTATATTACGAATTTAGATGGTCAGTATGAAATTAATACCGACTTGCCAGAGGTTACACTTACCTTTAATTATATAGGATATAAGCCTTTAGAGAAAAAGGTAAAGAATGGAACGGCTGGTAACTTCACGATGCAGGAAGACGTTGGTGAGTTAGGTGAAGTTGTCGTAACAGGTTTTGCAACAAAGAATAGAAACAGTTTTACTGGTTCGCAAGTATCTATAAAGAAAGACGAATTATTGTCTGTTGGTACAAAAAATGTACTTACGAGTTTGGCTAACTTTGTGCCAGGTCTTAGCGTGTTAGAAGATAACCTTGGTGGATCTGACCCAAATAAGATTGCTGATATCAATATTCGTGGACGCGCTACCTTCTCAGGTCAAGCTAACTTGCCAGTATTCGTTGTTGACGGTTCGCAGGTAAAGGTAGACTATGTCAATGATATGGATATGAATGATATCGAGTCTATCACCGTACTCAAAGATGCGTCGGCATCAGCACTCTATGGTGCGAAGGCTTCTGCAGGTGTTATCGTCATCACAACGAAGGCACTCAAGGGTGGTAAGTTGAGATTTAATTATAACGGAACATTACGTTTGTCAACTCCTGATTTGAGTGATTATAAATTACTCTCAGCATCACAAAAGCTTGAGTACGAGCGTTTGGCAGGTCTTTATACAGCGACCAACTTAGCGGACCAATATGCGCTGCAAAACAAGTATGCATACTATTACAACCAGATTCAGGACGGTGTAACAACCGACTGGATTAAGAAGCCATTGCGTAATGCGGTTTCTTCACAGCATAGTGTAAGTATCGACGGAGGTGATGAGCACGCACGATATAACTTAGGTGTGCGTTATGGAGATGAGGAAGGTGTAATGAAGGGTTCGAGTCGTGAGCGTTTGTCAACAAACTTCAAGCTCTCATATAACCTTTCTGGTAAGTTCTTTATCAGTAATACGGCTACTATCTCATCTGTAAAATCAACTCAGTCGCCATATGGTGACTTCTCTGAGTGGGTGAAGCAGAATCCATATGAATATCCATATGATGAGTATGGTGCATTGAAACCAAAGTTGAATTATGACCTCTCTAACCCTTTGTATGAGGCATCGTTAGGTAGTTTCAACAGAGGAAACACGCTTGACGTATTAAACACAACAACACTTCAGTTATGGTTGGGTGAGAAGTTCAGAATTGATGGAGACTTCTCAATACAAAAGACGAAATATGAAGGACGTAACTTTGTGTCACCATTCTCGGCAGATCAGATTAAGAACGTAGCCGATGTGTCACGCAGAGGACTACTGAAAGAGACTTTCACCAGTACAACTACTTATCAGGGTAAGTTGATGGTGTCATACAATAACTATATATTTAGTAAGCTGTTCCTTACCACGATGGCTGGTGCAACGATCGAATCAAACTCTGTCGACGGTAGTAGGTATGGTTCTGTAGGTTATTATTCAGACAACGTAGCCCATCCATTGTTGGCAGGAAACTATCCAACAGGTAAACCAGGTGGTGTAGACAATAAGTATAATGGTGCAGGTTTCTTCGTAAACCTTAACACAATATGGGATAACCGTTACTTCTTAGATGTGATTTATCGTTATGAAGGTTCGTCTAAGTTTGGTAAGAACTCTCGTTTTGCACCTTTCTGGAGTGTGGGAACAGGATGGAATATTCATAATGAGAAGTTCCTTAAAGGTTCACCTTTCCAGTTGTTAAAGCTTCGTGCAAGTTTGGGTTATCTTGGAAACATCTCGTTTGAACCCTATCAGGCGTTGACAATGTATACCAGTTTGGCAGGTCTTAACTATATAAAAGGTATTGGTGCCGTACCAATGGGTATTGGAAACAAGAACCTTAAGTGGGAGAGAACACTCAGTGCCAACCTCGGTCTTGATCTCACAATGTTCAAGGGACGATGGGACTTCTCGGCAGATGTTTATGTAAAGAATACAGACAACTTGTTGCTTGACATTACTAAGGCTCCATCATTGGGTATTACCACGTCACGTGAGAATGTCGGAGAGGTAGAGAACCATGGTTTCGAGTTTCAGACACGTGTCATCCCTATCAAGAATAAGGATTGGGAGTGGTCGTTGAGCCTTAACTACGCTTACAACAAGAATAAGATTAAGAAGATTAGTAACGCTCTTCGTGAACAAAACGAGAAGAACCAAGCAAAGGGTGGTGTGACACCGTTGCCTATCTATGAGGAAGGTCAGTCGTTGACAGCATTGAAGGTAGTTTCTTCAGCTGGTATCGACCCTATTACGGGTAATGAAGTTTTCATTAAGCGTGATGGCAGCCTTACGTTCGTTTACGATCCTAATGACAAGGTCGTATATGGCGATACCACACCATTCGGTATGGGTTCAATCGGTTCTTACCTTACCTATAAGCAGTTCTCAATGGGAATGTCTATGCGTTATTCTTTCGGTGGAGCTGTCTATAACCAGACGTTAGCAAGTAAGGTGGAGGGTGCCGACCCACGCTATAACGCTGACGAACGTGTATTTAGCAGCAGATGGAAGGAAGTAGGTCAGCAGGCAAAGTACAAGCGTATTAGCGATTCAAGCGTACCTATGCAGACATCACGATTTGTAGAGACAAATAATTATATCACGCTGAGCAGTCTCTCGTTAGCATACGAAGTGCCATTGACGTTTATCAAGCGATATGGATTGAAGCGTTTACACTTGGAGATGTTGGCTAATGACCTCTTCTATCTCTCCTCTGTGAAACGTGAGCGCGGATTAAGTTATCCTTATGAGCGAAGCGTAGAGTTTTCAGTAAGACTTGGTTTTTAGACCGATGATGGTTAACAGTGAAAGACTATTTAGGTAACAATAAGAAATAAATGAATATGAAGAGAATATCATATTATACAAAACTATTGGTAGGTGCTGTCATGATGCTATCTGTAGTATCGTGTAACGACTTTATAAATGTTCAACCATCTGGGCAGGAGGATGAAGAACAACAGTTCTCATCTATCCGTGGTTTCCGTAATGCTATGTATGGTGTTTATGGTAGTATGGCAACATCAGACTTATATGGTGGCAACTTAGGCTTTGGTTTCGTAGACCAGTTAGGACAAATCTTTGGTTACGATAACTCATCAGAGACAAGCTACTTCGTAGGACAATACGATTATATGCGTAGTGATGTACGCTCAATCGTTGATGCTATTTGGACAAAGCAATATCAAGCAATAGCATACGTCAATAATATAATTGATCAAACAGAAAATGCTAAGTTTGAGCATGCGGAACTGCCTTTGATGCGTGGTGAGTGCTATGGCTTACGTGCCTTTATGCACTTCGACCTCGTTCGCCTTTTTGCTGAAGACTATGGTCAAAGCAATGCGTCAACACGTGGTATACCATACTCAACGTCTTTCGACCTCAATAATAAGAAGTTATTGACTTTGCATAAAACGTATGAAGCGATATTGTCGGATTTGGATAAAGCTGAAGAACTTTTGAAGAACGATAATGTAGTAAACGTTGAGACAACAGCTTCCAGTGACTATCTGAAAGGACGTGCTGTGTTCTTTAATAAGTATGCTGTGGCTGCTACAAAGGCAAGAGTTTACTATGCTATGGGTGACGAGGCGAATGCGGCTAAGTATGCTAAGCAGGTAATCGATGCAACCAATAACTTCTCATTGAAGAAGTATAGCTCATTGAGTGATGTAAAGCGTTTCCCTGCAGCAGGAGAGTTGATTTTCGGTTTGTATAACAATACGCTTTCAAGCACTATCTCTACACTTTTCTTATCACAGACAGCACGTGGTACATTCACGGAAGGACGTAGAGATCTGGAGAATCTGTATGAAACATCAGCTTTCTCGGCTACAAGTACAGACTTGCGTTACACAAGTTATTACAGACAGAATACTACACCAGATGGTTTGAAGACCTATTCTTTTGTAAGATTCTTAGAGAGTGATGCACAGGTGAATAGCAATCCTTTACAGGGCTTGACACTAATCCGTTTGCCAGAGATGTATTATATCTTAAGTGAATGTACATACGATAGTAATAAGACAGAGGCTGTTAGATTACTCAATGAAGTAAGAAAAAGTCGTGGATTAGAGGATGTTGATAGCGCAAAGGTTGCAACACGAGAGGCTTTCAATAAGGAGATGTTGCGTGAGCGTATGCGTGAGATGCCTGGAGAAGGACAAACGTTTTATGCGTTGAAGCACTATAACAAAGCATTTACTGACTTTAGAGGTATTACCACACGTCAGCCATCTAACTCCATCTTCGTCTTGCCTTGGCCAGAAACGGAGAAAGAGTTCGGAGGACAGTAAGTTATTAAACACTTTATGAAAATGAAAAGAACAATAAGAAATATACTACTTGTTTGCGCTGGTGTAACTATGTTTGCAGCATGCAGCAACATCGACTTTGATGGTGAACATAGTTCTGACGGCATGTTTGAACCAACAAATCAAGTTCGCTTCTATTATGCACAACCAGGTGATACAGTTGTGAATTACTCATTCGGAGTAAAGCCTGTTGATACACTTACACACGTGGTTTATCTCCCTGTGCAGCTCGTAGGTAATCTTTCTACTGAGGCGCAGTCTTTCAGTGTAGAAGTTGGTAAGGGTACAACAGCTGTTGCGGGGAAGCATTACACGCTTAATGCTGACACCTTACGTTTCGCTCCTAATGCTTATCGTACCTATGTTCCAGTGACATTGATACGTGCTAACTTGTCAGAAGATAAGGATGATTCAATACGATTGGTATTGAACTTAGTTGGGAAGGATAAGTTGGGTACAAGATTTACCAAGAGCAATACGGTAAAAATAACCTTTAACAACGTACTCTCTAAGCCTGATTTCTGGGAAGTGATGGAGAGTTATTGGGGTTTAGGAGCCTTTACCAAAAACAAGTATCGTAAGTTACTTGCTTATTATGATAGTAATGAGGCTACTATCAGAGATATCATAGAAGGCTCTGATGTAACGGCACAAGGCTATCTTTATCAGCATGTGCAGGAGGTAATTGCTTACTTTGCAGCGCATCCAGATGAGTTGTAAAAAGTAGGATAGGTATTGTTACTTGTCTTAAGGTATAATCGAGTGTACACTGAGTATCGTTTCAATAAGGAACTTTGGTTTACGATAAAACGATGATTATGCCTTATGATAGAATGAATATTGGTAAACAGATAAATAAGAAATAAGATGATAAAGAAATATTTATATCTTCTCTTGGCACTCCCATTAGTGGCATTGTCATTTCAGTCATGTATAAAAGACGAGTCTTATGGTCCTTCTGGCAATTCGTCTAAGTTGTCATTGGCACAGGACTTACAGGAGAAATATACCCTTAATAGATGGGATACATTGAAGATTTCGCCTAATGTCGTACAGACAAATGAGCAAAAGAAGGTTGACTATGAGTGGGAAGTAAATGGTAAGGTTGTATCGACCGATGCTTCTCTTAAATATGTTTGTAAGGACTTCGGCTCTTTTCCATGTCGATTAAAGGTGAGCAATGGAAATAATATTCAATATTATGAGTTTGGACTAAATGTACAATACTCTTATGTTGATGGTCTTTACATATTAGCAAGTAATAGCGGAAAGACAATTGTTTCTTATCTGCCAGAGGAAGGAAGTACAAAGACTTTTGACTTAGATGTTCTGCAAAAGAATAACCCAAGCATTGATTTCACAGGAGAACCTAAGGGAATTGATTATGCGTTAGCACGTGATAACAAGACTCCACTCTTGTTTGTTGCCGTGGGAAGTCCAAGTACTATCTATGAGTTCGACGGTAATCTGATGAATATGCGCTTCACTACTAATAGTACAGGTGATGTTACATATCTTAGAAAGAGTGCCTTGACATATCCTAAGTCAATGCTGACAATGGTAAATCATGTGCCAAACCGATTGACACTCTCAGAGACAACACCCTTCAACTTAGGTAAGTCAATAAAGGATGCTTTAGGTTCTGACATCTCTTTAGCTGATGCTGCTACAGCTTGGAAGCAGCAAGACCTACGTTATGTACAAGGCTACGTAATGTTTGATAATGCTGAAGGACGATTGGTCGCACAAAAGGTACAGGCTACAGGTAAGGTGCCTGTTGAGTTATTGAAAGGTAAGTTTACGGGTGAAACACTTGTTGGTATGGGACCTGTTGACAACGAGCGTAACATCGTTTTACTCACATGGAATGCTACTTCATCAAAGTTTAAGTGCTATTATATCTTCCCAGGCTTCTATCCTTCTACAGCTACTAAGGTTGAGGCAGCTGTTGTAAAAGATGAGGCTGTTGTACCAGCTACTGCGGGTTTGACCACACAATCAGTTGTACGCGTATCTGCAGAGAAGAACTTAGTTTACTATTCTGCTGGTAATAAGCTGTATGCTTACAACGTATTGTCTGGTGGTAATTTCCCGCAAAGCGCATTAACAACCTTTGGAGATGCCAGTGAGACTATCGCTGATATGCTCATCTTAGAAGGAAGTAATAAGCTTTATGTAGCTACAAACGCGACTTCAGGTCAGCTTGTGGGAAGCATTTACTGTTTTGATATGAACGAAAACAAATTGCTTTGGACGAAAAAGAATATTACTGGACGTATCAAGAGCATTACATACAGACAATAATGAACGTGGCATGTAAGGAGATTACATGCCACATTCAAACCATAATTCCGACATGAAAACAAACAATATAATGGTAACACTGCGCACAATAGGAATAGGCTTATTACTATTGTGCGTTAATGTTAGGGCTTTTGCCGATGATAAAAAAGGCGACGAAGAAAAAAAAGCTAAGAAGGAAACAAAATACGATAAACTATTTAAGGACAAGAAGAAGGAAACTGCAAGTAGTAAGTTTATCACTGTACATAAGAGTGATGGGAAACTTTACTTGGAGGTCCCTGTTAAATACTTGCATAAAGAGATGTTGTTGGGTGGTGGTATCTCCTCAACAACAGACCCAACCTATCTGACCATTGGTACAAAGAGCTTCACTCCTTTGCATTTCTTCTTCGAAGTTCAAGACAGTAGCTTGGTGATGAAGACACCTAACAGTGTGGTTTATTCAGATGGAAGTGCAAGTGCTGAGATGCAAGAAGCCTTGAAGATTAGCTATCGTGACCCAGTCTTGATGGGTTTTAAGATTGCTGCTTACAACAATGATAGTTCGGCTATCGTGATAGATGCAACAGATCTCTTGGCACGTCCTAACAGTATGTTACCCATTATTCCAAAGAAGTCGGGTGATTTAGCATTGTCAGCTTCGCCTAAGAGCGAAATGTCTTATGTTAGAACGATTAAGAGTTTTGATCGTAATATAACGATAAACGTTGATTTCAACTATCTACTCACTGCCTCACTCATGTCTTTACCAGTTGCGAGTGAGATTCCAACGACCGTAGGTGTTACCTATAGTTTAGCGTTGTTGCCAGATAGCAAGATGCTCCAACGCGTAACTGATTCGCGTGTTGGTATTGCATCTGTATCTAAACTCACCTTCGATAATAACATAGCAAAAAGCAAGCAAACATTCATAGCACAACGTTGGAACCTCGTTCCACAGAATCTAAAGGCTTACGAACAAGGTAAGTTATCAAAGCCTGTTAAGCCAATATGCTTTTATATTGATGATGCCTTCCCTGTTGAATGGAAGAATGCGATAAAGCAAGGAGTAGAACTTTGGAATAAGGCTTTCGAACAAGCGGGTTATCAAAAGGCTATTGAAGCCTTAGACTTCCCAAAGAATGACCATAACTTCGATGCAGACGATATTGCCTATTCTTGCATTCGATACGTGCCAAGTACAGCTGAAAAGGTTACATCTTCTTTTTTGGCGAACCCACAAACAGGAGAAATCATCAATGCGTCTGTGTTTGTTCCTGCCAATGTCGGTGATCAGATTTACCGTTGGTTATTTTTAGGTTCAGCAGCATCAGATGCCACAATGCGTACTTCTCATCTACCACAAGACAAGTTCAATCAAGGATTGAAGTACATGGTAGCATGCGAAGTAGGGCGAAGCCTTGGTTTGCTTGATAATATAGGAGCTTCGTATTCCTATCCTGTTGACTCTCTTCGTAATAGCACATTCACACGTGCCAACAATCTTGCTGCATCAATAATGGCTAATACACCTTTTAATTATGTTGCTCAGCCAAGTGATAAGGGTGTTGTTTATATGCCAGAGAGTGTTGGACAGTATGACAAGTATGCTATCGAATGGGCTTATCGTTATTTCGACCCATCAAAGACAAGTTTAAGTGCTGAAACCGATGCACTTGAGAAGATGGTTGATAAGCGTGTACAGAATCCTCGTTATCGTTTCTTCCGAACTTCTTCATTGATTTGGGACCCACGTGTACAAGAAGGTGCATTGGGTAGTGATGCGATTAAGGCAAGCGAATATGGATTGCGTAATATGCAAATCGTTGAAAACAACCTTTATAACTGGGTGAAAGACGATGATGATAGTCGCATCAAAGAGAAGTTATATCTGGCAATCTCTCAGCAGAGATATGCTTTCTTCAAACGTGTGTTGAGCAATGTTGGTGGTATCTTCTTAAACGATATGAAAGTAACATCGAGTGTTCCTCGCTATGAGGTAGTACCTAAAGCACGCCAGCGACAGGCGATGTTATGGTGCTTAAATCAGGCAAAGCACTTCAAGCAATATGCTAACCTAACCTTTGAACGTAAGGGATTCATGGCTATAAGCTATTACGACCAGCTCTTAGAGTTTATTGGATATGACCTCTTTGGTGTTCGTACACGCTTGGCAGTGGCATCACATCTGTCATCACAGAGTTATAGTCAGAAAGAATATTTCGACGACCTTTTCTCTTCACTCTTCCAAAGTGCACAATTGTGTAAGGCTCCATCTCAGGAGGAGCGAGTGTTACAACGTGCTTATCTAACGTATTCACGTGCGGTTATCGACAAGGCTAACAAGCAGGGTGGTAATGGTCCAGCAGCACTTCAGTCTACATCGGTTAACGGCAATCAGACGAGTAGCACTGCCTATGGTAACCCTACAGCATCCCTCGCACCAACAGTTGATGCCGCTTTGTTAGACGGCTCGGCTATTTACTTCTACACTTCACTGTTGAAGCTAAAGCCAATGTTGGAGAAGTGTGTCAAAGCAAACCTCTCACCTGATGCGCACTCACATTATTCTATGTTGCTCTTTAAGGTGAACAAAGCTTTGGAGGATGGTCAATGAAATATTCATTAATAGCTAATCAGTTAATGCGTCGCATACTATTACTTCTGCTTCTCTTCTCTCTGGTCGCAACATCGGGAGCGGCTTTCCCGTTTTCAAAACGTAAGAAGAAGGCGCAGAGCACACAAACAGAAAAGAAATCGGCTTACGAGCGTGCCCTCACCGAGCAATTAACGGAGTCGGTGCGTGGTAGCTTTGTCTCGTTTCATAAGACTGACGGACGTATATTGATGGAGCTGCCGAAGCAGTCTTTGGGTCGCGACATGATTATTGGCGTAACCATTTCGTCAGTGTCAAATCCTAAGATGGGCGACTTAGGCTTTAAGAATTCCAACTTAGTGCATGTACGCTTCATTGAGAAAGATAGTTCTGTGGTGATGCAGGTGGTAAATACCGACTTGTTTGTACCAAAGAATCAGCCCTCAGCTACGCTTGCTGCAAGGCTGAATTATGATAATCTTGATTTCTTTTCATTCCCTATCAAGGCACATAACGACTCCACTGGAGCCGTGCTGTTCGATGCTTCGTCCTTTATTCTAAAGGAGAATCGCTTCTTCCCAGTGATTGCAAAGAATGTAGGGTCGTACACAGTAAACTCATCTTTGAAAGATAATCTTACAAGGGTGACGAAACTAAAAGTCTTCGATGAGAATGCCTGTGTCGGTATGGATAGGCATTACATTATTAGTCTCTCTGGTAAGAAGGGTTCGCCTATCACCAACTATCCCGTAACGATTGGCGTAAACTTTACGTTAGCTTTGTTGCCAAACGACTTGATGACACCTCGTTTGAGTGATACACGTGTGGGAATGTTTCTTATGAACAAGGATGTTCTTAAGAAAGATGGGTCAATTGATAAAGCAACATTCGTTAAGCGTTGGCGACTTGTACCGAAGGATACGGCTGCCTACTTTGCTGGCGAACTCTGCGAACCAACAAAGCCAATCGTCTATTATGTAGAGAATACATTCCCTCCACTTTGGAAACGAGCTATCAAAGCTGGTGTTCTATGGTGGAATAAGGCTTTCGAACGTATTGGGTTTAAGAATGTCATGCAGGTGGCAGACTTCCCTGCGAACGACCCTAATTTCGACCCAGATAACTTCAAGTATTCTTGTATCAGATACTTACCTACTGACGTCGAGAATGCTATGGGACCATCGTGGACCGACCCTCGCACAGGAGAAGTAATCAATGCTACCGTTCTTGTTTATAATGATGTTGTAAACACGATTAACAACTGGCGATTTGTTCAGACGGCACAGATTGACCCTCGTGCACGTGGAGCACAGATGCCTGACAGTATTATAGAGGAGACACTCGAGTATATTATTGCGCACGAGATTGGTCATACGCTTGGATTTATGCACAACATGGCAGCATCTGCAGCACTTCCAACCGACTCGCTGCGTTCACCAGCCTTCACGCAAAAGTATGGTACGACGGCTTCCATCATGGATTATGCACGTTTTAATTATGTTGCACAACCTACTGACCACGGCGTTAAACTTACTCCACCGCGTCTTGGTGTTTATGACTACTATGCTGTTGAGTGGGCTTACAAACTTTTCCCTGGTTCGAAAGGGTTTGAGGATGATGCTAAACAGCTGCGTTTGTTGGCTGATAAGCATGAGGGCGATCCTTTCTATCGTTATGGCTTACAGCAAACGGGAACGAAGTATGACCCTTCTGCTATTGAGGAAGACCTCGGTGACGACCCTGTAAAGTCGTCTACCTATGGTATGGACAATCTTCGAATGATTTTCAAGAACCTTGATCATTGGATTGGTGATGAGGATGGTGATAATCGTAAGGCTGAGTTATATAATGAGGTGCTGTCTCAGGCTATGCATTATGTACGTAATGTTAGTCTTAATGTCCCTGGCATCTACCTCTATCAAACAAGCGAGAAGTCGGGCTTACCACGCTATAAGGTTGTGCCTAAGGCTAAGCAAAAAGAGTCTGTACAATGGCTTCTGAAGCAAGCACGCACGTTTGCGACGTTGGGTAACGATACGATTGAGAAGAAACTACCATTCGGAGCAAACAAGCCTTTTAAGATTTTAGCTCGTGATGTGCAGTCGCTTGCTATGATGGCAACGTCAAAGCTTGCTATTTCTTATTATCTTGACTCTACCTCTTATTCGCCAATTGAGTATATGGAGGATGTTTATCAAGATGTCTTTGGCAAGACGATTGCTGGTAAAGAGAATCTTTCAGTGGCTGACCTCTCTATGCAACGACTCTATGTCGACTTATTGCAAGAGGGTGTCTCTGATATGAAGCAAGCACCTAATGTTCATAATCTTCAGATGCCTTTGACTTCTGTAAATAGTGTTATCACTAATATGTTACGAAGGAACGAGGCTGAAAAAGAGCATACGGAATGTTGTTATTTGGCAGACAGACAACGAAGTTTAGATGATGATACTCATTTTCTTAATTTCGGTAATGGCTATGGTGAGCCAGAACCTTTGTGGGGAACAACTGTCAATCGCACTTCAGAGTTCCAATTAGAGTATGCGCAGAAGTTGCTTTCTTTGTTAGAAACAACCATTCCACGTGTTTCTTCTCCTGATTTGAAAGCACATTATATGCTTCTTGAAAAGCGTTTGAAGAAGTATTTGAAATAATAGAATTCTTCAATTCGATAAACTTAAAGCTCTCTATAATTCTCATAATTATAGGGAGTTTTTTGTTCTTTCGAAATATGAAGTGATAAACTAAGCTCTAATATTATAAAGTACACAGAGTCTACTTATAGTTTGCAGTTAAATCTTACGTAGGGAATATGAATTTTTATATTCGGAAAAAAGTTTACATAAATTCAAGGTCTGTGTAAGTAAAAGCTAAGAAAAGGAGCTTTTCTTCCGTCTTTGTAACTAAAAGATAATCAGATAGTTGTAAAATGGCGTGTGTAAAGGTGCTTAATAAGGTTCTTAAAGGGCGTTAGTAAGACTTCAATTAACGCCCTTTAGAAGTGCTATAAGGCATCTTTTCATGTGCAAAAGAGCGTAGATTGAAAACGAAGATATGAAAAAACAGGACAAAGATGTCTTCATTGTCTCTGTTTTTGTATGAACGAGACTTTTATTATCGCTCGTAAAAGTTGCAGAAAGCAAGTAATTTTAGAGGATGAGAGACGTGCTTTCTCTGATTTTAATAATAGTGATAATGCTTATTAGTGATAGAAATAATGCTTATCAGCAGGAAGTTTCCACAACTTATTTAGCTGCCTCCTTGCTTATTTCTTTTTCTTTTTGAATAAGCTGAACTTATTAAAGGGACCTGATGATTGCTTACCCCCAAACATACGATAGAGTTTCCACGTAAGGATAAGTCCATCCAATACACTCGCACCAACATGGAATGCACCAGAGAAACGCTGGGTAGGTGTGTTCTTGTCTTTCGGCTTATGCATAAGCTCATTCCACAACCCCGCAATCTTGTTGCTATCCTTGGTCAAGTCTGTACGCAGCTGCGCCTTGCGCAAGCGAATGTCGTTCAGCGACCTATAATTGGTTCCAAAGTGAGTGGTCTGTTCAGTCATAAGCTTATTTTGACATTAAGAGACTTCCCAAGAATCTTACCAATGGGCGTTCAATAAGACTGCGACGTAGTAAGATGAAGAAGATGAGCAGCAGCAAATAGCCACCACCAACAATGAGGAAAGCCCAAATAAGTGAGCCCACCAATGTCTGCAATGCAAAGGCTGCAGCAAAGGAGAGATAAATTAGGGAAATTAATAAGATAGTGCAGAAGACAACCATGATTGTAATCACGGTCAGTAATCGCACGACCTTTTCAATTACATCGAGCTTCATGTACTCTGACTGAAGCCCGATATAATGCTTTAGCACCTCTACGAGTTGTGCTATTGTTTCTACGTTCTTATCGTTTGAGAACATCCTTTACAATTTAGATAACGTCTGAAGCTGCGTCCTTGATATCTTCAACGAAATCTTCAGCTTCCTTGCGGCTGAGCTTAATGTCGTGCTTCTTGCAGAAATCGTCAACAGCATCAGCAATCTTTGAACGTGTGTCTGTACCCTTCTCTGGAGCTAAAAGAAGTCCGAGAGCTGCGCCTGTGATGCTACCACAGAGGAATGCGCCAATGTAACCTAATGTCTTCATAATCTCTTTATTTTATTGTTAATGAATACTTGATTTCTTTTCAATGGCAAATATAGTCAAAGTTTCTCATATTAGCAACAGATAGGAAGTATTTTTGTGTTAAAAATCTTACAAATAGTTTATTTAACAAACTTTATTGGCGATATGTTCTTACTTCTCCTTCTTATTTTGTAACTTCGCAAGATAATTACATAGTAAATTAATAGTATAATCAATAAAAACTAAGCGATTATGAAGAAATTTATGGTTTTGGGCGCAGCTATGTGTGTGGCAATGGCTTTCACTGGCTGTAAGTCAAGCGAGAGTGCATACAAGAAGGCTTACGAGAAGGCTAAGTCTCAGGAGCAGAACTCTACAAATAATTATGACAACTCAACTCAGCAGGATGCTGTTGTAGCACCAGTTGAGACACAGCCAGTTACTCAGGCTCCAGTTGTTGATAATTACGACAATGAGCCAGTACGCCGCGAGACTGTTTCTGTTGTAAATGGTTCTGGTTTGAAGGCTTACAGCGTAGTTGTTGGTTCATTCGGTATTAAGTCTAATGCTGAGGGCTTGCAGCAGCGTTTGAAGAATGCTGGCTACGATGCTCAGGTTGCTTACAATGCTGGTAACAATATGTATCGCGTTGTTGCTTCTACATACGACAGCAAGGCTTCAGCTGTTCAGAGCCGCAATCAGCTCCGTGCTACATACGCTGATGCTTGGTTGCTCTCTCGATAAATGAGTAGAATTTTAGCGATAGATTACGGTAAAAAACGTACAGGTTTAGCAGTCACCGACCCATTGTGCATCATCGCCAATGGGTTGGCGACTGTTCCTACGTCTGAACTTTTTGATTTTTTGACGCAATATATCGCAAAAGAAGGGGTTAGTCAACTCGTCATTGGCAAGCCTATGCAGCCCAATGGTCAGCCAAGCGAGAACCTTGCTCGTGTGGAGCAATTTGTCAACCGTTGGCGCAAGGCACATCCTGAGTTACCTATTGATTATTACGACGAGCGGTTTACGTCGGTTATCGCCCATCAAGCAATGATTGCGGGGGGAGTGAAGAAGAAGACACGCCGCGAAGATAAAGGGCTTGTTGACGAGATTTCGGCAACAATTATCCTACAAGATTATATGAGGTCCAAGGGGCTTTGAGCCGTGTGTCGGTCAAGCTCGTTGGACTTGTAAGTTTAAAGAAAGAAAAGAATATGGTATTACCCATTTACACATACGGTCAGCCAGTATTGCGCAAGGTAGCCGAGGATATTCCTCTCGATTACCCTGACCTCCAAGAGCTGATACAGAATATGTTTGAGACCAACACCGCCAGCGATGGTGTAGGTTTAGCAGCACCACAGATTGGTAAGTCTATCCGTGTCGTTGTTGTCGACTTAGATGTGCTCTCAGACACCTTCCCTGAGTATAAAGACTATCGTCATGCATTCATCAATGGTCACATCCTTGAGTATGATGACTCTGAGACTGAGACCTTAGAAGAGGGATGTCTCTCTCTGCCAGGTGTTCACGAGAGTGTGACACGCGCAAAGCGCATCTACGTTAAGTGGTATGACGAGAACCTCGTTGAGCATGAGGAGTGGATAGACGGCTATCTTGCTCGAGTTATCCAGCATGAGTTCGATCACCTTGAAGGTCGTGTCTTTACTGATCGACTCTCGCCATTCCGCAAGCAGATGATTACCAGCAAGCTCAAAGCCCTTTTGCAGGGAAAAGTTCGCTGTCACTATCGTGTGAAGGCTCCACGTAAGTAAGCCTATGTTGCGTGGTATCGTAGTATCCTTGCTTTGCCTATTGGCATTGCCGTCAGCAGCCCAATACAACGTCAAGAAGATGATGGAGGAGGGGAGGCGGACGCTTGATCAGGGATACTACGTTACTTCCATGCAGATTTTCTCCCGTATCGTTGCCCTCAAACCAAATCTATACGAGGCTTGGTATTTGATGGCATTGTCAAAGTATCACCTTGAAGACTACAAGGGTGCTGGTGATGATTGTCGCCGTGCTTTGACTTTACAGCCCTATATTGCTGATATCTACGAACTTTATGGTATGACTAACATTCGTGTGGAGCGTTACGATAGTGCTATCGTAGCCTTTACCCGTGCGCTTGACATAACCCCCGACAATCGCGACTATTGGTTTAATCGTGCTTATTGTCTCTATCAAGTGGGCGACAGCAAGGCTGCCCTTCAGCAACTTGATTATATCCTCAAGCGATGGAAGTCATTTGATGCTGCCACCCAACTTCGTGCCGATATCGTAGCGGGTAGGAAGCCTAAGCAGCAGCCCATGAAGCCTAACGCTTCGCAGTTTTACAAGCTACCGAGTCTTCGCATTGAAGGTGATGACAAGCATCCGCTGAAGCTTTGAACTTTGAACTTTGAACTTTGAACTTTGAGGTTTGAACTTTATGATTTGAGTTTAACCCTTGAGCTATATTAGTATTCATAATTATGGATTATGAATTATATTTTGGTCAAAAGTTCACAGAACAAAATGCGGCACCCACTAAGGGGATACCGCCTAAGAGATTCTCTCCTCTCGTAGTGAGAGCTTAGTGCTTGTACTCTATTCTCAAATATAGAGATTAAACTATGCTATTAGATCGATAAAGTCTCTTAGAAATTATTGATGATTCCATATTATAGAATTCTCGTTAAATAGTTTTATCTTTCTACATATTAAAAATAGTCCTAAGCATCATATTTTTTCCCAGTAATTGAAGGAACGCGTATAACTATTTTAAGAATGGTATATTATTTAAATCAAAAATAATGATTTTAACGTACGGATTATCTAATTCATCTTCAATAAATGAATTATGATGCTCTTTTTGAACAACAGAAAGAACTACATCTTTCATATACTTCTCTGGGGCAGGTTTATTTAATCCCCCCCTTAAAATACATATACATGTACCATTGCCTAAAGACTGAACAAAATACTCCAATTCAGAATCATTGTTTGCATTCTTAAATTCCTTAATACGATTGATAATTTTTTCTTTATCCATAATTTGAGTTTGTTATAAATTAAGTAAATAATAATTTTTTAAATCCAATAAAGCAATTGTAGCTACTATAATAGACTTTAGGATAACTTTAAAACATTGCAAATATAAAGAATATTTCTGACATACCAAAAAAATAATACATATTTTAAAAGTATACTAACATTTATATATATGCGACAAACTTTTATTAGATACTATAGTTCTGAATATGAAAAAGTCAGCTTCATAGTTTCAAGTTAAAATGCAAAAGCAAAAGACAAACATCAAAGGAACAAATAAAAGCGGCACCCACTAATGGATGCCGCATAAAGGATTCTCCCCCTTAATTAGAAGAGAAGGAAGACCACGAGGGGCATAATATGTTAGCCTCTAAAAGCGAAGGACTTCCAACTTCTGTTCTCCCCCCTGCAAATAAGTGATTATCATACCACCACATACCCAACATTATAGGGATATCGCGGTATTCACTCCCCTCCCTTCGGGGGAGAGGCAAGGGGGAGGGGCCAGTTATTGCACTCCCCTCCCTTCGGAAAGGTCGAGGGAGGCTCCAGTTGCTGCACTCCCCTCCCTTCGGAGGGGTCGGGGGAGGCTTCCCTTTTAATCCAACTCTTTCAGCTGCTCAGCAACCTCGTTGTTGATACGCTCTGCGAAGGCTTCCATTGTCATAGTAGCCTGCTCGCCACCGCCCTGCTGACGCATTGACACAAGACCCTCGGCAGCTTCCTTCTCGCCAACGATAACCATGTAAGGAACACGCTTGAGCTCGTTGTCGCGAATCTTGCGACCAATCTTCTCGTTGCGGTCGTCCATGATTGAACGTACGTCGTGAGCATCGAAGTAAGCCTTCACCTTCTGAGCATAGTCGTTATACTTCTCAGAGATTGGGAGGATAGCAACCTGATCAGGTGTCAACCAGAGTGGGAAGTGACCTGCAGTGTGCTCGATGAGAACGGCTGTGAAGCGTTCGAGTGAACCGAATGGTGCACGGTGAACCATCACTGGTGTCTTCTTCGAGTTGTCCTCAGCGGTGTATTCGAGCTTGAAGCGGTTAGGCAGGTTATAGTCTACCTGGATTGTACCGAGCTGCCAACGACGACCGATGGCATCCTTCACCATGAAGTCGAGCTTTGGACCATAGAATGCAGCCTCGCCAAGCTCTATGCGGGCGTTGAGCCCCATCTCTGCACAAGCCTCCTTGATAGCTGTCTCACTCTCTTCCCATACGTCGTCAGAACCGATATACTTCTCCTTATCCTCTGGGTCACGAAGCGAAATCTGAGCCTCATAGTTCTCGAAACCGAAGGTCTTGAACACCTTGAGGATGATATCGATATTATTCTCAAACTCAGCCTTTACTTGGTCAGGGCGCACGAAGATGTGAGCATCGTCCTGCGTGAAGGTGCGAACACGAGTAAGTCCGTGAAGCTCACCACTCTTCTCATAGCGGAACACGGTTCCGAACTCTGCGATACGCAGTGGGAGATCTTTATAAGAACGTGGCTTATGAGCGTAAATCTCACAGTGGTGAGGACAGTTCATCGGCTTGAGCATATACTCCTCATCCTCCTCTGGTGTGTGGATTGGCTGGAAAGCATCCTTGCCATAGTGAGCATAGTGACCAGAAGTTACGTAGAGGTTCTTACCACCGATACCCGGTGTGATTACCTCCTGATAGTTGTAAGGACGGAGGAGACGACGCAAGAGCTCCTGCAAGCGCAGGCGCAGCTGTGTTCCCTTTGGCAACCAGATAGGAAGACCCTTACCAACACGGTCAGAGAACATAAAGAGTTCCATTTCCTTACCAATCTTACGATGGTCGCGCTTCTTAGCCTCCTCAAGCATTTCGAGATATTCATCGAGCATCTTCTTCTTAGGGAAGGTGATACCATAGATACGTGTCATCTGCTCACGCTTAGCATCGCCACGCCAGAAAGCTCCAGCAACGCTGGTTATCTTGATAGCCTTGATAGCACCCGTAGAAACGAGGTGCGGACCACGACAAAGGTCGGTGAAATTACCCTGTGAATATGTTGAGATAGTGCCATCTTCGAGGTCCTCTACGATGTGCTCCACCTTGTATTCCTGTCCATCGGCAGTAAACTCCTTAACAGCATCAGCCTTAGAAACGTCACGACGAACGACTGGCTCGTTCTTCTTAGCAAGCTCGCGCATCTTCTCTTCAATCTTTGGGAAGTCGTTCTCAGAGATTGTCTGACCCTCTGCAGGCATCACATCATAGAAGAAGCCGTTCTCAACAGCAGGACCGAATCCAAACTGAATGCCCGGATAAAGCTCCTGCAATGCCTCAGCAAGGAGGTGGGCAGAGGTGTGCCAGAAGGTGTGCTTACCTTCTTCGTCATCGAACTTGTAAAGTGCGATGCTTGCGTCCTCATTGATAGGACGATTGAGTTCTGTTGTTTCGCCATTTACACCGCAAGATACAACGTCACGGGCGAGAGCCGGCGAAATGCTCTCGGCGATTTGAAAACCAGTTACGCCCTGCTCGTATTCACGAACGGAACCGTCTGGGAAAGTGATTTTAACCATACTACAAATTAGTTTTATAAATCAAAGTTGTGGCAAAGGTAACACTTTATTATGAGAATGAGGAATATAAATGTGATTTTCAACAAATCAATTGGTAATAGAGATTCGCCAAGTGCTATCAATTCGCACTTAATAATCAATGCAAACTTAAAGATTAGGTGTTTAGTCAATCAGACGAGGAATGGTTATGGGAATTTGCTTTGCTTATTCTCACCATCTGTTACTTGTTTCATTAACCAAGGACTCTTATTTAATGGTCGAAGATGATTGATATCAAACTGAATCGGCTTGGAAGGGCGTTGCTTTGGCTGTCGTCCTGCTTTGATATCAGCTCGGAGTTGTTGAGCTGCACTAAAGTCTTTCCATCGCTTTAGCATATAATCTAATTGGGTAAGCGCTGTTTGCTTGTCTCCTACCCTATACAAACAATAAGCTCGATTAAACCAATAATCACGATTGTCAGGCGAAATATCTATCGCATGAGTATAAGCAACAATAGCACTATCGTAACGTTCTTCACGAATATTAGTCATTCCATAAAGTTCATAGATATCAGCTATATAAGGTTGTAGCTCTAAGGCACGCCGACAATCGCTATCGGCTCCTTTATAATCTTCTAGATGATACTTGGATAAAGCCATAAGATACCATGCTTCATAAAGGTTTGGCTTTAAACCAACAATACGAGAGAATATTTGCATGGAAGTAACGTAATATCCTTGATCTAGCGTTCGCCTCCCCTCTTCCATCATCTTATTGATGTTATACTGGGCTGCTGCTGGCAATGTCAAGAGACAGAGCAAGGATACTACGATACCACGCAACATATCACTCTACTTACGTGGAGGCTTCACACGATAGTTACAACGCACCTTTCCTTGCAAAAGGGCTTTCAACTTACTATTTATCATCTGCTTGCGGAATGGGGAGAGATGATCAGTAAATACTTTGCCATCAAGATGATCGAACTCATGCTGAATAACGCGGGCAAGGTAGCCTTCAATCCATTCTTCATGTTCAACAAGATTCTCATCAACATACTTCACATAGATGCGCTTGGCACGTGTCACAGACTCATGAATACCTGGCAATGATAAACATCCTTCTTCTAAAGTTTCAGTCTCTGAATCATCGAACTCTAAGATATGTCCATTGATGAAAGCATGACGAAAACCTTTATACTCAGGGAATGTATCTGAAAGAACATCCAAATCAATAACTACCACACGAATAGACTTTCCTATCTGTGGAGCAGCCAACCCTACACCATCACTGGCAGTATTGGTCTCAAACATATTTTGTATCAGCTGCTGCAAATCAGGATAGTCAAGAGGAATATCCTCTGCTACTTTGCGCAACACAGGCTGACCGTATGTGTAAACAGGTAATACCATATTACTTCTTTAATTAATTATTGGGTTTTAGGTCTTATTGCATTAATCGAGTCGATTAAACAAAGCACACTCATCGACTAAAGCCCTTTAGACCTCATGTAATCCTGAAGAATAATTGTTGCAGAAATCTCGTCAACAAGCCCTTTGTCCTCACGACGTGTCTTTTTCTTCACACCACCAGCAATCATCGCTTGATGCGCTATCACAGAGGTAAATCGCTCATCATAATAATCGATAGGCATCTCTGGATGTAGTTTACGCCAACGATTAACGAAGTTTTCTACACGAGCTAGATTCTCACTAGGTTGACCATTCGGCTGGATAGGCTTACCTATTACCAATTGATCTACTGATTCCTTGGCAACATATTGTGTCAAGTAATCAAAAATATCGGATGTGGGAATAGTCGCTAACCCATTTGCAATAATACGCAATGGGTCAGTGACTGCCAATCCTGTACGTTTCTTTCCGTAGTCTATTGCTAGAATCCTACCCATTTACTTTGCGAGCAACCAAGCATCAGCATAAGTTGCACGAAGCTGATTACGGCTTTGTACTGCAGCAGCTTTACTGTCAAATGTAGCAGCGACAACACGATACATATTATTACCAGAATTGAAAGCTACCTGTGCTGAGTAACCTGCATTCTGCAAACGTTGCTGCAAACCTTCTGCATTAGCCTTTACACCGAAAGAACCAACAACAACGCTATAAGCCTTCAAGCCAGCACCATTCACAACTGAAACATTCTCACGACGAACAGGCTCATTGTCATAGTTATCGACAACAGGAGCTTGATTTACAGGCTGCTGCACTGTCTCAACAGGAGCAACAACAGGAGCTTCCTGCTTATTGCTATCATCATTATCTGTAGATGTCTGCTCTTGGGCTTTTGCCTTTTCATAAGCCTTCTTGTATGCACTCTCACTAGACTTACAACCAGTGAATGACAATGCCACACACATTGCAGCACCCAAAACCATCATTTTTTTCATAATCCGTTAGTTATTTATTGGTTATACTTTTTATTCTTTTATCGTGCGAAGTTACGAAATAAGCTGCAGAAGTTAAAAAATAACGTAACTAAAGTTTGTTAAATAAGGTATTTGCAACATTTTTAACACAAAATACAACCCTTTATATTGTCAGTACGCGAAACTTTGACTATATTTGCCAATGAATAGATTATGTTTAACTAACATTTTAAAGTAAGAGATTATGAAGACATTAGGTTACATTGGGGCATTCCTCTGCGGTAGTATTACAGGTGCAGCACTTGGACTTTTGTTGGCTCCAGAAAAGGGAACAGACACACGAACAAAGATTGCTGATGCTGTTGACGACTTCTGCAAGAAGCACGATCTTAAACTTAGCCGTAAAGAGGCTGATGAATTTGTAGAGGACATCAAGGACGCAGCAGCAGAGACTATCTAATTTGTTGAAATGTTTTCTAACGATAACAACATTGAAACAATAGCGCAACTCGTTGAGGCGTTAAAGCATTACATCGGGCTTCAATCAGAATATCTGAAGCTCGATGTGATTGAGAAGATTGTGCGGTTATTGACTGTAATTACTATATTTACAGTTTTTAGCGTAACTCTTCTCATCTCATTGGTTTATTTTTCTTTTGCAGCAGCTTATGTGTTGCAAACATTGATGGGTTCGCTTATCCTGGCTTTCCTAGCCGTTGGTGCTTTCTATTTAGTACTACTCATTTTCTTTATCTTATTACGTCATCGTTTAATCGAACGACCATTAGTAAGATTCTTAGGAAGCCTTTTAATGTCAAAATAAGCTTATGACTGACCAGAAAACTATCACTGATTCTGAATATAAGTCGTTGAATGACATTCGACTTCGGAAAGCTCAGTTGCTTACCGACTTAACCAAAGACAGCAACAAAATAGCTGACTTATGGAATCAGCTCATGCACAAACCCAAGAATAATAATACACCAACACAACGCTTCTCTGGGCTTATCAATACTGGAGCCGGCGTATTAGATGGACTTATCTTGGGCTGGAAGCTCTATCGGAAGTTTGGTGGTATGAAGACTTCCCGCTCCTCTGATAAAAAGAAATTTGGCTTATTCCACAAAAGAAACAAGTAATAGCAGTTTTTCAAAACTGACTTTAGCAAACAAAGAAATAAGGTGTATCAAAAAGCAAATAGCAGTATCGATACACCTTATTTCATATTCAATAGGGAAATCACAAAATCACAATCACAAAATCACAAAATCAATTATGGTAATATCGTATTTTTTCTTACATAGATAATGTATCATTATATATTATTATTTATTAATAAGGTATTATATTATATTAGGAATCCCTTTTACACATTGAAAATCCTTTTTGTGATTTTGTGATTGTGATTTTATGATTGATGTGATTAATTGAACTTTATCCCATTAGGCAAAGGGCAAAAAAACAAATCATTCTGTCTTATCGTTCCTCATTTTTCATTTGTTTATCTCTCTGTAACACAGGTTATTACAAAGCCATTTGCAATACTTGTTATCCCAGTACCTCGAAAAACTAATGTTTTCTTAAAAATTCTACTTACCTTTGCAGCACAGAAAAGAAAAAGAAGCACCATCCTCTACCTCCAACCGCTGACTCTTAGCCTCTACCTAATGCATGAAACAGCTACAATGGAAGAAAGTCGTAAGTTCAAATGTTAATGATTAAAGTTCAAAAAGGTTAGTATTAATAGGCTCAGAGGTTAGTGTTAACAGGCTTAAAGGTTAGTATTAATGAACAATAGGTAAAATAATGAAATTCAAAGACCAATGCAAGAAACCTATGTCTAGGTTTATACTGATATTAAAAACTGATTTCATCCATTCAAGGGCTTCTACAGAGTCATAATAGCGAAAAGTAAATACACGACAAAGGGGCTTGATTTATCTAACTTGGATTTAAAGGCTACATCGAAAAGAGCCTCTTTCAAAGGCATTTCGTTAACGAAATACAGTTTATTACTAAGTCGAAAAGTAACATAGAAGGAGCTTTAATGAGTGTTTCTGACAGGCTTTTACTCAAAAAAGAGCTATTATAGAAACTGTGAATGATGAACTTAAAAACATTGCACAAGTAGAGCACTCCAAACATAGACGCTTTGACAATCTCATCGTCAACTTATTAGAGGGCAATTGCTGCCTATTGCCTGTTTCCAAAGAAGCCGTGCATCAATGTATAAAAGAGCATTGACACACAGCTTGTATTGTTCAGAGTTCGTTGGACTCACGTTAAGTAAGAATCACTAGCTCAAGAGGGGTATCTTTAGAGGAAATCAAATCACTTTTATTACTTGAACTTTAAAAGACATGTTAGCGCAATTTATAGCCTTTAAAGGCATAAAACAAAATATAGCCGAAACAGATAAAACATAGTCCGTAAGCGTAACGAACATCTGAGACATCTTTTAGTAGCCCAAACAATACTGTTATGACAGCTCCTCCGATAAGTCCCATCGTCAAGAGTGATGAACCCTTCTTGGTAAACTTACCCAAATCCATCAATGCCAAAGGCCAAAACGCTGGCCACATCAGTG
>ERZ773233.549-NODE-549-length-24807-cov-15.178410_pt1 | contig 24807 bp, 16 predicted proteins | sample MGYA00580991_ERZ773233 | MGnify/ENA primary metagenome ERZ773233 (study PRJEB29015, sample SAMEA2738178) | human oral metagenome | biome: human oral; feature: human-associated habitat; material: saliva | place: China | collected 2161 ...
ATACATCGTGGATTTGGTGCAGCATTTAGTCAGTTACAAAATATGTTTGGTAATTGAGAATAAAAAGACGTTTACACAAAATTATTGACACGACCTTTTATTCAAACGAGTATTTTCTTTTAGTGCTTGTAAATTTAAACCAATAAATCTTTTTCGTTTTTTAAAAAATACATAATGAAGCCTCACAATTTCAGATAAGAATATTTATTTAACAAAAGTATAAGCAGAATCTATAGCTGACTTTCTTATGGATATGAATTGATCTTCGATTAAAATTTCCCTATTCCCATTTTAATAAAAAACTCTTCATCAGTTTGATTACTTTTATATACGCCGATTATAAAATCAAGTTAAACATATAATATGAAAAGTCCATACGGCACCTCTTTGGTAGAATGTAAGTGTCAAAGTTTCATTCACAAGGAGGAAATCCCTATGGACCACTTATATTCTACTACAAGTGAGCACAGAAATGGACAGCATCTTTCATTTGAGCACCGGCTTTTGATTCAAACACGCCTCAAGAGTGGTTGGAGTTACAATAAAATTGCCAAAGAAATCGATTTCATCTCGTTTGTTGAGAAGAAGTTTTTGAAGACGGATGGTCGCTGGATGATTCGTGTTCCGGGTCGGGATCTAAACGGTGTCATGGCTGCTTTAAAAACCGTCCGTTCACGGTACAGTGAACACTAGAATAACACCTTCAAGATGATTACGATAGAGAACGGATCTGAGTTCTCGATGTTGTCTGAGCTGGAGGACTTAAGCAAAAACGCTGGTCTACTTTGCCCATCCCTATACCTCTTGCGAACAGGGAGCCGTAGAACGTAACAATGGCTTAATTCGCAGATTCATCCCCAAAGGAAAACAGATTGACAGCTACTCTGATGAGCAGATTTCTCAAATCGAGATCTGGTGTAACAGCCTTCCGAGAAAACTACTGGGCTACCGTACCCCGGATGATCTCTTCGAGAATGAACTGGATTGGATATATTCCTATGTCGCCTGGCGGAGTATTCAATTGTCAATGTTCAACTTGTTATTGCAATTTGCGATGACTTTTTCTTTAACTTCTTTTGAGTATTTTGACATAAAAAACTGCACACCAAAAATTGTGTCCAATTTTTGGTGTGCAGTTCAGTTTAATTACTCTAGAAAGAATAAAAACGTTTGCACAATATTATTAACACTACCTAATTCATCTCTCCACCGATGGCTTTACAAAAATAAGATAAAAAACATATACATTTATAATTGGTACTAAAAGGAAAAAACTCCAAAGACCACTATTGCCACTATCATGAAGGCGTCTAACAAGTAAGCTTATATAAGGAATAAATATAATAGTTCTAAAAATTGTATACATAATCACAAGATTATCTTTTTCCATAATATAAGGTAAAAACGGTGTCAAATAATTCAAACCCATAGATAAAACAGAAAATAAAACCGTGAAAAGTAATAATTCATCTCTAGAAGAACGACCAGTAAAATTAAATACATCCTTTATAAATACATTATGTAAGACATCCATAAATTCCAAGTCATCCTTTGTAGGCGCCTTATTATTTATAGCCTTATCATCTGTTCTTCGAATTAAATCGAGCCACAACTTACGAAGTTTACTTTTAATAATCGATACATTCAACGGATCTACAACTAAATATGTCCCGTCCCAAAATCCAGACTTTGGTTGTTCTCCATAACGATTTATCTTATTTCCAGGAATTAATAAAAATAATAATATAATTCTATTCATAACTATAAAGAAGTATGATTTATTTAGATTAAGCATTAAACTTGTTCCTGCTTGTGTTATAGATATTATGTAATTATCTGGACTAATAAGAAAATCACCTCCATGCCACAGTGTAATTAAAGCACTTATTATAATAACAAACATAATACCTATATATCTATGAATGCCATAATCCTGACATCGATATCCCAATATAATTAAAAACAATATATTGGTAATCATCTCTACTCCATAAAAAATATACTTAAAAGGCATTGGATTGATAAAAAAAGCTATACTCATAGCAAATAAATATATATAAATTATGGAAGTATAATATATTAATGCTGTTACAATATTTATTCTTCTATTTTTAAAAATATTGATTTTTTGCAAAGTCCTTATATTAGATTTAAACAATTCTACTTCATTAATTATATTTATTTGCATAGTACATTTTACCCTATCCTTTATAACTAGTATAATTAGTTTCAAAATCAGATTGCTTTAAAGGCTTCCAATCACCAAACTCATCCATAAATTCATATTTATGCGTAGGCGAATCTACAGTACGAATAATAAAAATATCTTTACTTAATTTGTGCACGTATCGACTTCCAATTCTCGGATTCATATTATATACACCTAATGATTTTTTAGAGAAAGATGATAATTCACCAAAATTATTTTTAATACTATTTTTAGAAATAGAATCAACAACAGGCTCTAATTTTTCAGTATAACGGACTTTTCCATCCACACTTGGATTGATAATATTAAGCCCATTCACTTCAGTATAAGATGGCGTAAAAGTATCAGAATCAAAGCTCCACTGATTAGATGCTAATAAAGTATTTCCAGATATAACGCCGCTAACTTTTCCTGCTTCAATATCCTCACTATAACTATTTGTTACTCCAAGATCTAAGCCATTTCCAGAAATAGGTTGAGTAATATTCATTCCTTTAATCTTGATAGGAACTCCAATACTAGCACCACCTTCATATATTCTTACAATATCACCATTAGAATTCTTTTGCTCACTAACCGAACCAACCAATGCCAGAGCCCCATAAACCGGAATACCACCACTTAACCCGACTTTTTTATTAGTACCAATCCTTTTAAATCTATCATTGGCTATATCGTATCGACTCATTCCTTGTGACTTTAACAACATCCCTAAATTAGCAATAATACGCTCTCCATTTTCTTTATCTACAATATAAGTTTTACCATTTTCACGAATAGTTTCCACTCGGTTTAAATCACTCTCATTGATATAACCTCGACTCTCAATATCTCTTAATATGTCTGATTTAACCATAGAATTTAAATTTTGAGTATTAACAATAAAATCAGGTGCAACCTTCAAAATAATCTGAGATTTTTTATCTTGAATATAATCTACACCACCAATTCTAATTAATTGTAATCCTAATCTGCTATCATTTTCACTATAAAACCCCTGTGAAACTATTGTTCTAATATTCTCTGGGACGTTATCAGTAGGAACATAATTATTTCCACTTAAATAATAACTACCAGTATATTCTAATGGAACTTGAGAATTCATATTTTCTACACCCTTATAAATACCAGTTTCCTCAATATCTCCATTTATAAACTCTTTTACTAATTGTCCATCTGAATCTCTATAATAACTACTTTTTAAACTAGATGGTCCACCATTAAAAACAGTCTCAATCATATTTGTAGAATATGATTTAAATTGCTCTGAAGCGTCACTTGATAGATCTGGATAATGAAATTTCATATAGGAGTCATCCATTTTGGATTTATAATAACTAACACTGCCTTCAAAGTCTTCCATGTTATAACCTCTAACTCTAGCTAAATCTCTAAGAGCATAGCTTAATCCCTTAGATGTATCTACACCTTGTGCTTCAAAGTATTGGGGTAAACTAATATATCTTTTTAATAATACTACAGTTCCATCAATAGACTCATCAATACCCAGAGCATTTGCAGCTGACTCACTAGTTCGTTCATCTAAAGCTACAAAGTATGCTAATTGTGACCATCCTAAAGACTCCCAGCTGGAACGTCCCCTATTCACAAGATTTAAAATGGCCATTTGGTCATAGTGATTTAACCAATTATTTTCAGTAGCACTTAAAGCAATAGATGAACCTATTTCATCACTAATAGAACGACCAATAACTATACTCATTATTTTTCTCAAATCAGAATCTACAATATTTTTCATGCTAGATTGTAATACTTCATTGATACTAGCTGCTTTACTACCTTCGCTAAATGTATGACCAGAATAAGAAGATATAACTCCCCCCAATCCAGTATGTAAGGCTATTTTATAAGGTCCATTATCTCCCCATTTTTTAGCTTCTTTAATATAATAATCATACTTGGCTTTGTTACCAGCTATCTTAGCTTTATTAGCCTTATCATATAGCTCTCGTTGTTGATGAAGCGCAATATCCCCAATTAACTTATATCCATGGTCAGATATCTTATTTAACAAAATTTGTTTTTCTTCTACAGTTTTCTTATCAAAAATTGGTGCTAGTTTGTTAAGAGCCTGTTCCGTATCATGATTAATCTTTTCTAAGGATTCTTTCTCAGCAATTTCGATGACACCTTCACTAATAGCTGAATGCGTAGTAGACTTTGCGCTACCTTTTACAGGAATCCCCATTTTAGGACTACCTGTTATTCCTATTGGATTATTTTTAGTACGTTTAGTCGTAGATAAACTATATCCAGAAGTCTTGGCAGAATAAGATGCTTCATTTTGTATATCATTCATTTTTAAAGAGTTAGAAGATAATCTATTTTTGGATTTATCAGGACTCCCTTTAATTATACCACCTGTAAGTGTAGTTGCATGATTTACCTGTACATTATATCCGCCATCACCTGCGTATATACCAGCCTGATCTGTGACACTTGCATAATGGCTATCTGTTGACCCTCGAGAATTTTCAAATCCAACTCTTGCTGGCCCACTCATTCCATAAGATACAGATATACTTTTATTTTTACTAATTTTATGGTAGTCATTTGTATCTTGTAAACTTTCAATGTGCAAATCATGTCCAACTTTTGTAGTTACACTTTCACCGATAACCTTAGAACCAATAATTTCTGTATTATTTCCAGAGACAGTATTTACTTGTTTACCAAGAATAACGGTTCCTGTATGTGTCTTAGTTGTCTCTAATGCATTTTCTTTACCTTTATACACATTAGCATCTAAACCAATAACACCACTTCCATGCGGGCTTACAGTTGCACCTATTGACCAACCAGAAGATGTATAATCATCGCGTTGAACTACTGTATTAGTCCCAGCATCCATTCGAAGATTATTAGATGCACTTACATTAACAACCGGAGCTTCAACTGTACTTCCCGTAATATGTATATTACCTTTCGACATATCATTACTGTTAGCCAAAATATCTACTTTTGTTTTACTACCTAAAGAACTACCAATATATTGTTCTTCATTTAACTCATTTCGTTGTTTAAATTTACTAGAGCCTATAGATACGTTGATATTTAGGAGACGATCTTTTCGAGCTTGTTCTTGTTTATATTTTTGTTCTTTATCTATTGCATTTTGAACATCTGGATGTACAGCATTTTCAATTTCTGGATGTTCTAATTGATAACTCTTATTTAATTCATTAGCTTTACTTAAAACCTCTCTTTCTTTATCTAATAAATTAACAGGTTTAATCTTACTATAAACCTTGGCATCATTATAAGCATGTTTTATGCTATTGGCTGCTTCACCATATTCAAATGCTGATAGCGCACTAGTTTTTCTACTGTTAGCACGTTTGCTAAGTTGTTGAGCTGTGTTCAAAGCAGATACTACTTGCCCACCAACACTAACCGTTAATCCAGATCGTTTTTCTTCATGCGTTTGTACTACATGTGATGAGTTATGTTTACCATCAATGTCAACATTCGCAGCAGTTAAGGATACCGGACTATTGCTAAAATAGTTAGTCGTTGTACTATGTATAGTATCTCCAGCAGTAACATTAATCGCTCCATTAGTAGAGGCAATATTACTCGCCTCTTGTGTAGTATAGCGACCATCATATGTATCAGTGATTTTTTTACTACCAATAGTAAATCCTAAGCCAGCCCCCATAAGACCTTTTTTCTTACTATGTTGATATGTATCATTGCGACTGCTGTCTTCTGCAGAATTAGTGCGAACCTTATTGCCAGCACTGATAGCTACGTCACCTGTGCCTAACACATTAGACCCGGTTACATTTACATCGTGGTTAGCTCCTACTTGAATTGTATTGCCACCAATAGTAGATGCTGTCACACCCGTATGCTCATAATCTTTACGAATCGTATTGACTGTACGAGATAATAGCCCTTTTTCCTTGTACTGTAGTCCATATTGATCACGGCTATAGGTATTTCCATTTTCAATATTTACATCATTACCAGCAACTATAGTTGTTGCTCCATGTTCACTATTTATTACACCTTGACGAATATTGACATCATTCTTAGCTGCAACTGTTACATTGCCATCACCTAAAATTTGTGTACCAATTTCAGTACCTCTATCTGTGCGAAGATAATTTGCAGCATTTAATGTCATATCTTTCTTGGCACTTAATTTTTTAGTATCCACATTAACCGTATTGGCACTAGTAATAGAGATATTACCCTCATCTCCACCTGTAATAATAGCGCCAGTTAGATGTACATCCTTATTACTATGAATGTCTATGGTTCCTTTAGGATTTGATACGCCAATACGTCCTTGTTGCATAAGTACATCTTGATTAGCTAATTTGTGAGTCGCTGCCTCTACACTTATATCATTATTAGCACGTAATATAACACTATCGTTACCATGAATAGCACCAGTATTTCGAATAGAATCCGTAGCACCAATAGCTACAGTATTCGCATTAAATCGACCTGTATTATCCACTGTATTTGCCTGTACTACAATAGAATCAGCCATCATATTACCACTATTCTTAAATGTACTATCCGTATTAGCGATAATGGATTTACCACTTACAACAGCGCCCATAGCATCGATTTGATTAGCCGATTGTTTAGCCAAATACACCTTAGGATACAATACTTGTTGAGGTTGTCCATTCACAACAATAGTTTTTGTTTCAAGCCATACCATATCTGTTGTAATGGCTTTCATTTGTTCTTCTGATAAGGTAATGCCAGGCGTCAACTTATATTTTTTACCATATGAAATACCAGCTTCGAGTAATGCTTTATATTCGCTTTCGTTATCTGTATAGCCTTCTAAATATGGTTTACCAGTAGCAGATAGAATTTGTGAATTAATCAGTCCTTGTTCATAGAAACCATCACCTAGGCGCTTCATTCTTCGGTCTGGATCATTAGCCAACGCATTTAACATGTATTCAGACGATACAAATTTCTTACGATTTGTAAAAGCACTATCTGTTTCAATTAATGCATTCGCTGTTATATCTGGATGAATATTATAAATTGCCTGTGTTGGTAATTTCAATCCTTCAATCGTTACATTCCCAATACTAGACTTTCCTTGATTACCTGTGCCAAACGGATCTAGACTATCATTTACTTTACGCTTATTAGCCTCCGCGATGGTATCCTCAGCATGTTCCTGTATTGTACCAATTGGTTGTATATTTTGCTCTTCTATGGAAGGCGTCATAAATACTTCTGGATCCCAATATCGGCGCAATTTATATCCAAAGCCATGGCCTTTATGAACACTTTTCGATTTACTAACTTGTGTTGTTCCTGTTTTGAACACCTTATCACTGGTTTTGTCACTGACAGTCTCATGTGCGCCATTAAATATAACTTGTCCAGCAGATGCAATTTTGCTATTTATATTAGAAGAAGCACCATTGATAACTATATTGCCGCCAGCAGAAATAACCCCTGGTTGATTATTCGTAACTTCTGTATGGGTATGCTCCTCTTCACTACGTATTAACGTAAAGTTTTTTACAGGTGGAACGCCCTTATCTACCATTTTAATCGTACCATCAGCTTGTTTCACTGGTACTTTATGAGCCACACCATAGCCACCTTTTCCTGTATAACCAGGGAATTCAGAGACATCAAAAATTTGATTTTCTTCTGGATGATTTTTATCATCAACTTTAAGTTTATCCCCATGCTTTGTAATACCATCTGAAACACGCTTCATCCCAAAGCTTGCATTATCATTAACAAGATTAGACGTTGTTAGAGTCATCTCACCACCTGATTGAATGGTAGCGCCCTTATTTTCAATGATATGAGATCCTGTTAGATTCATCGTATTTCCACTATACAATAATGCATTCCCATTATTATGGATTTCATTAGCTTGTATATCCATATGGTCACGACTCGCAATTGTACCAGATTTATGACTATCTAATTCCTTTTGTACTTTAGTCATTACTTCTTGCGCCTTATCATAAGTCTTAGTTAGCTCTTGAATACGATTACGATGTGCTTGCAACTCTTCTTTAGTCTTATAAGCCGTTATATCTGCATTCCACTCTTTATCAAGTGCCTCTTTAGCTTGTGTCAAAACATCTGCAGCGCTTTTATATCTTGCTTCAATAGTTGCATCCGTATGATTAGATACAGTGTCCGCTTTAATAGACACGGTATTGCCATATATACGGCCATTTTCAGCATTATCTACCAATGTTGCACGAATATCTGTAGTACCATTGGAGTTTACCAAACCATGATTAGCCATAGACGATTGACTTTCAATAGATAAGCCGTTGTCACCTTGCACAACACCATCTTGTCCAACTGAAATGGCATGACCTGAAATAGACGTCTGACCATTACTTGTTATTCCGCCATCCACTTGAATCATACCATCCGCACTAATAGTAGTCGCATGAACAGAACTTAATGTACCTTTAACATTAACACCAAGCCCATCATTGGTTCCTTTCATGGTAATAGAGTTAGCATACATACCACCAATAGCAGATACATCTAGACCAATTTGATTAGAAGAACCCAATGCCTTAGATTCTAAAGACTTGGCATCTATTAAATTTTTACCTGTACGAGTCTCTACTGCATTAGCCCATACACCTGCGTTTACCTGTGCTGCTTCTGTCAAAATTTGTAAGGAATTAGATTCTTTTGCATTAAGACCCTTTCCATTAATAGCAATAGAACCTTGTTCTACCCGATAGGTATTAAGATTCCCATTAAGGTCATATTCAGGCTTACCAGTCGTTAATACAGCACGGTCAGTATTTATAAAACCGCCACCATCTACAGTAATCCCATTAGGATTGGCTACAACAACTGAAGCTTTAGGTCCAGCCACCTCAATAAAGCCATTCATGTTAGTAGGATTATGAGATGTGACCTCATTTACAATAACCGATGCAGATCCACGCATCATATTAGCATTACCTGGTACATACCCAGCTAAACTCGTATTCGCCATTTGATATGAATTATTTAAAATCACACCATGTTGTGGCACATTAAAATTTGTATAATCATTGCGAGATACACCACCTGCCGTAGGTCCAGCAATATTGACTAATGTAATACCGTTTGCCGCTTGTCCTACTTGTGCTTGTCGATGTTGAGGCGCATTGCGATCTACCTCTATAGGATTTTCTGCATAAGCTAAAGGAACTACTAAAGGATCCATAACCATGAGGCCCATTGTAAGCCAAACAGCAATTTTATATTGTAATCGTTTTTGTTTCATTCATTCTCTCCCAAACTATATATATGAGATATGACAGCAGTTTACTAAAATCTAAATCCCGCTTGGAATCCTGCTGTTATATGATTTGTTTTATAACCTTCCGGTTTATATAACGGCATACCAACAAAGGCATCATAAAATAATCCAGACTTAAATTGTCCTCTCATACCAATGGCTGTACCGGCAATAAACCGACCTGTTAATACATCGGTACTCGGTCCATATACGGCACCAAAATCTATATTGGCATATATACTTGATTTCCATTTTGGTATATAACTAGCTACTTCATTTCGCATATACCAACCACTCTCAGCCATCAACGTATGCTCACCATCAAATCCTTGTACGGTATATCGATTGCCAAGGCTAATCATATCTCGTGAGTATAATTGCTTCCCACCTAATGTCCATTGCCCATAAAATGATGTTGTAATACTTGCAGGACGATGACCCCATGTACGTGGCATTTGATAATCTACATCTAATAATAGTTGTGTATAACGCGTTGTTGGTGCACCATAGCCATAATCAGGTTGTGAGCCAAACCAACCTACACCTTTTTTTATAGCGACACGAGAAAAGATAGTATTTTGTTTACGATACCGTCGTTCTGAAAGACCTAATTCCAATGATGCTGTATTCGCTCTCTGTACTTCGATTTCCACATCATTAATATAATTCTTGGAATTACGTTTAGCTATCGTTATATCCCAACTCCGTTTAATTGTTCGACTGCGATGAAATACATGATTCCATGTTCCTCTAAATGTCTTAGCTCGACTAGAACTAATGAATGGATTTGCCATAGTATGTACCGTTTGATGATATTTCATATTACTATATGAAACAGAAAACGTATCTTTACCTCGTGGAATCGAGTAAGAAATGCTATAGTTTTTAGTACCCTTGACTTCGCCATCTCGAGCTCCATCCTGATTTAAACTCACTTGAAAGGTATCATTAGCATTGAATAATCGATCAATGCCTATAGAAGTCGTCCACTGCAGTTTTCCAGTATCTTTTAATCCAGAATCATCAATAGACACCATGCCATGAATCGGAGGCTTTTTAGCCGTTTGCAATATAATAGTAGAATATAACGGTTTTGACCCAGCTTCTAACTCAACAGCTACTGACTGGGATCCTATTCTGCGCATTTGCTCTAATCCTTGCTCAATATCTCGAATATTTAATATATCCCCTTCTCGTAATGGAAATGCATTATGCCAAGGTAAATGTGGTAAATCTGGCCGATATATAACGGCTTCTATCCGTCCAATTTGTAAATTAAACTGTAATTGTCCCGTGGCAAGGGATTGTTGTGGAATTCCAACTTTAGATGTAACAAAACCATGGGATAGTAATGAATTATTTAATTGAGTCGATAACCCATTAATATCCTCAATAGATAACTTACGATTAATATATGGTTTTATTTCTTTTCTCAGAAACGAGAATGTCTGAGGAACATCAAGTAATATATCCTGACCTTTTGATTGATAATATAAGGGACCCTTAATCAGTCTCGTACTATATGGCGCAGAATTATCTATCGAAGAATTTGAGTGTCCGCCTTCTTCAGCTAACCGTATCTGCGTAATATAAAAAGACGGCGAAACACTCATAGGTCCTGATGCAGGTCTTGGTGTCTTACCGTCTGTATTAGATGATATATGTTGCCATTGTATCCGTTCTTCTCCTAATCGTGCCTCTCTCGCTTCTTGACTAGCTCTTGCTCTATCTAGTTGTTCTTGTGTGTCTATAGGATTAGCACCATGTCCCTGTAAAGGTATCACACATGCTAGCCCTAGATACAATAGTACCGCTCGCTTAATCATATATTTCCTCTCTAAACAAAACATAAACTCATATTTTATATTTTATTATGTTTTTTTTTCAAAAGTCAATAGAAGATTTAGCAAAAAAAGGTGTACTACATCTAAGCAGTACACCTTTCAGTATAATATTTATTTAATTACGCTTTCACTACAACAGACACGCCATCAGGAATAACGGTAATGCTTGCATCTTTACCTTTTAATTCCAAAGCCTTGTTCAATGCTTCATCAAAGGTGCTAGCATGTTGCAAATGCATGTCGGTAAGCATCTTAGGGTCGCATTGATCTGTTACAACGATAACTGTAAATTGATCTAGAATACGAGCCAAGATTTGCATTTCCCATTGGTCTGGAATTGTTTCATTACGAGGCACCTTAGCAATACGGTCTAATAATTCACGAGGTGTTTTGGCATTTTTAAGGTTTTCGTATAGAGATTCCCCACCATGACCATCATTACAAGCAGCAATCATGATGATAACGCCATCTTTTTTACAAGATGCTTCGGCAGCGGTCATACCTTTTACAGCTTGATATACGTTTTGGTCTAATGGATACCCACCATTTGTAGTGATAACGATGTCTGCTGGTACAGCTTTCACACTAGCTAGTTCAGACACAAAAGCACAGCCTGTTTCATGAGCTTGTTCCATATCACCCGCAAAGGCATTAATAATATGTTTTTCCGCATCGATGACAACATTTAAGATAAATGCTAATTTCGCAGTACGTCCAGCGTATACCATGTCCTTATGAATTGGATTGTTCTCGATAATACCTGTACGAGCATATGGGCTATTGATAAATTCAGCACAGTGATTTGCCATTACAGTCACTTCGGAAGCAATGCCTGGCAATACGCTTTTTCTACCGCCTGAGAAACCAGCAAAGAAATGTGGTTCAATGAAGCCTTCAGAAATTAATAGCTCCGTTTCTACAGCTAGTTTATTGATAATGCAATCTCCACCGGATGGCAATACGCCTATTTTAGTCATTTGACTAGCATCACCAGAGATATGGTTTACAATCTTTTCATTGGCTACGATTTCAGGACCGAATTTATCTACCATTTCTTCATGAGTAGTAGGTCGATGGAAACCAGTTGCTAGTAAAATAGTAATATCGATGGATGGATTAGCTTCACGAATACGGCGGAGTAGAATTGGCATCGTAATTTTACTAGGCACTGGACGCGTATGGTCACTTGTGATGATGACCATGTTGGATTTACCCTTAACCAATTCTTCCAAGCGTTGGCTACCGATAGGATTATCTAGCGCATGTTCTACCAATGCCTCTTGTGAAAGCTCAGCCTTATAGGAATGGGCTTTAGATTCTAATACACCTGCGATATTTTGATCAGGAATATTGATATCTACAAATCCTTTTGCATAGGGTACATTAAATGTTTTCATGGGAATCACTCCTTAACTTAACACTAACAAACTATAAATAACCCGCTACGACAAATCAATCCTCCTTCTTACGCAATTGTCGTTTAAGGTCTAATAAACTCATATCATTTTGCTTAGCAATGGCAGCCAGTGAATCATATTCATATTTATGTCGCTTTACACCAAATCCACTGCTTGTTTTGAAAACAATTCTATTGCCTTCCCAATCTATGTCTCCTGTAAACCGGTTCAAAATATATCGATTACAGCGATGGTATCGAATACCAAGGCTCGTAGTATGTCTAAATATTAAATCTCGCACCTTATCCATGTCGCCTTCCTTACAAAGGACCGTCAGCATCGTACCAGGTCGTTGTTTTTTCATCATAATCGATGTGGTAAACACGTCTAGTGCTGGTGAAAGTAATAACTGTTCTACTGCATAGCCGATTTCTTCTGGCGTCATATCGTCAAGATTACAAGACATTTCAATGATTGTGTCTTCTAAATCATTGTTTATTTCAACAAAAGCGCGAATGCAATTCGGTCGTTCAAATTGTTTCGTGCCAAATCCATAAGATACCTTTGTCGGTGTCATAACTGGCATATGGCTAAAAGCTGTGCCAAAATACTTGGCTAACGCTGCGCCTGTAGGTGTGCATAACTCCCCTTTAATTTGATAATCTGCGTACATTGGAATACCCGCTAATAACTCCATCGTTGCTGGTGCTGGCACAGGTAGTTCTCCATGAGCACAGTGAACAGTACCTGTTCCTACATGTATAGGAGAGATGATAATCTCATCAAAATTCAATTCCTCTAAGAGTACACAAACGGCTACAATATCTGCAATAGCATCGAGCATGCCCAGCTCGTGGAAATGAATTTGCGTTACCGTCGATTTATGAACCTTAGCCTCCGCTTGAGCCACTAACTGATATACGTTTATAGCATTCTGTTTACACGTATCGGAAATAGATAAGCTATTAATTATATCCGTTACACCTTGTAAACCTCGGCCATGCACGTGATGTTCGCTATATATATGGTAATCTGAATGTTCTTCATGCGTATCTGTCTCACCATGTTCCTGATGAGCATCGTGATGGTGATGATCAGTATGATGCTGGTCATGGGGACTACCTGTATGATGTTCAGACTCTTCTATACCATTAATGGTAACCGCTACCCGATAACCTTGTAAGCCCTTATCTTCTTTCGGAATAAGTGTATAGGTAACATCAGGTATCCCTATTTGATTAAGCCGTTCTATCCATATTTCAGGGTTATCTACTAAACCGAGTAATGTCGCGGTCAGCATGTCTCCTGCAATGCCCATTTGACAATCTAAAAATAATCGTTTCATTTACTTTCACCTATATGATTAATCATATTCGCTGTATAAGCAGCACCAAATCCATTGTCTATGTTGACAACCGTAACACCGCTAGCGCAGGAATTGAGCATCGATAATAACGCCGTAACACCACCAAATGCCGTTCCATAACCAACACTAGTTGGTACGGCGATAACAGGTACATCCACAAGGCCCCCAACAACACTTGCTAAAGCCCCTTCCATGCCGGCAATGACAACGATAACCTTAGCAGACATAATAGTATCTAAATGTTGTAACAAACGATGAATACCCGCCACACCTACGTCATAAATTCGATTGACCGTATTACCATAAAATTCAGCTGTAATTGCACATTCTTCAGCCACTTTATAATCACTTGTACCGCCGGTAACAATAGCTATACTGGACTCTGTTTTCTTCGTAGGCATATCACCAACGTAGCCGATATGAGCATCCTTGATATAGGTCAAGGAATGGTGTTCTTGAACCTCTGCAGCCACATCAGGTGCTAAGCGTGTAATCAATATATGACCTTGCCCATTAGACTGCATGGAGGAGATAATACCCACGATTTGTTCACTAGTTTTACCCGCACCATAAATAACCTCTGGTACACCTTGCCGTAATTGACGATGTAAATCTACGTTTGCATACCCTAAATCCTCTATCGGTTTCATCTTTAGCTTTAATAAGGCTGCATCCACATCTACCTGACCATTTTTTACTTGCTCTAGAAGAGATCTAATATCATCGCTCATGAACGCACCTCTAAATCTAATACAACATCATCAAACATAGATTTAAAAAATAGGAGAATCTCAATCCTATTCTTAATAACAATAGCTATTTGATTCTCTGGGACTTGAATTTTAGCAGTATTCCCTATCAGACGAACTCTAAAATCTGATAGCCCTAACGAAAATAAATACCCTTCCGCTTTTTCAATATGTTCTAAATCAAGACCTGTTATGTGCTGTCCCGCTTGAAATCTCGTAGCTAAACAGGCATAGGATGGTTTATCCCAGGTAAATAAATTAGCCTGTTTGGCCAACTGGCGAATCATAGATTTTGTTAAGCCACAGTCTCTTAGTGGCGACTTAACAGATAGCTCAGCTATTGCTTTCATACCAGGGCGATCATCTACCTCATCACTGGCATTGGTTCCATCGCATAATATGGAAAATCCATCGCGTTTAGCCTGTTCACTTATCGTTGTGAATACATGATGTTTACAGTAATAGCATCGATCACTTGGGTTGCTCGTTACATCATCATGTTCGAGTACATCAATATCTATGATTTCTAAGGGAATACCGATATATTCTGCAATTTTCTTGGCATCATCTAATTCAAACTGTGGCACAAACTGAGACTTAACAGTATATGCTTTGCATGGAATGCCAGATTGTTTGACAGCATACGCTAAATAGGATGAATCTACACCACCAGATAGAGCTACACCTACATTACCTAATGTCTTTATATACTCGATTAATTCCATTCCATACAATCCTTTAATAAATTTCTATAATCTATAGTTTCAAAATAAAAAAATAAAATAGAGCCATCACTATAGGCTCTGATATCACTCTACCATATAGAGAACAACCATTAATGTATTTAGTATAAAACTTTTTGTTCTCATTTTCTAACTCATAAATGAGATATATGTTCAGGTAATACATTATATTTTTTCTATATAAGAAAACCACTTATCTTAAATAGGTTTATCTAACCTATTCGAGATAAGTGGTTTAAAATTTATAAAAATTTTTGATAAGGAGTCTTATGAATCGATATCTAACAATTTATTAGTATATATTATAAGCTCATCAGAAATTTTACACTATGTAGTTGTTTACCTATTTCCTGTTCACAATAAGAAAATAGTAATAGTTCTAATTCCTTCCATACAGTTCCAGGAAGTTCAATAGGTGCTGCATCGCCCCATTGATAGGCCAAAATATTTGGCATTGCGTTGCGTAATGAAAGGGATGGATTCATATGCGTATGTATCCGTAGTTCGTTCCAGAATAAATCAATTCCATCTCCGGTATTAAAAGCCTCATGTTGTGGCATTACCCCCGCTAACGACAGCATTTGCCATCCCAATATGATAGTCCCTAATCGTACATTTCGTTGACGTATCGATTTTGAATAATTGACTACAGCATTAAATACATTACGATCAACATCATACGATGCAAATAGTTCTTGTATCAGTTCACTGGCTACGGCTGCATACGTAATATTATCTAGATTCGTATCTAGAGATTCCACCACATAGGACCCATCAATTTGTGTAACTTTCACAAATTCTCCGTCCTGCACAACTGTTATATACATAGCGCTGAAGGGGCGTAAATAGGATGCATTACGCAATGTTTGTAACCGTTTATGCGGAAAAGAGGCCCTAATAATGCCTAAGGACGGTGTGATAAAGGTAAACACCGAATAGAGCTTATATTTCTTCCGACTCACCACGATGGCCGGCGTATTAAAAGCGCCACTAATCTTGTTCATGTTCATCATCCGTAACAGTTTCAGACTCAGGTAAAGGTGTTACACGCAAACGTGAAATACGATAACCTTGCATCTTAATTACTTCAAATGTATAACCATAAGCATCAACAGTGTCCCCCACAATTGGAGTACGGCCTAATAGACCGAAGATATAGCCACCAATCGTATCGGAATCGGAGTCTTCAATGTGAATATTCATCATTTCAGACACTTCATCGACAAGAACCTTGCCGTCAAACTCAAAGGAGCCATCAGAATAACTCATCGTAGCCGGCAAATGAGGTTCATGTTCATCTTGAATATCCCCTACCAATTCTTCGATGATATCCTCTAACCCCACAAGGCCTACCATACCGCCGTATTCATCGACAACAACGGCTTGGTAAATACGACGCGTTCGCATGTATTGCAATAAGGTAGATAATTTCATAACCTCAGGAACCGTCAAGATATCTCGTTTGATGTTGCGCAAATCTTTTCTAGCCTGCTTTTGACGTTCCATCAAATCCTTAATATGTACAAGGCCTACAATATGATCCTTATCTTCCACACACAATGGGTATCTCGTATGCGATGTAGAACGAATTACCTTCATGGCTTCATCATAACCATCTTCCACGAAAATACAATCCACATCTTGGCGAGGCACCATAACCTCTTTTGCCATACGTTCCACAAAGTTGAACACATTGTCTATCAACTCGGATTCTACCTGATTTAACTGACCTTCTTCATGACTTCTAGAAATCATCATGCGTAGTTCCTCTTCCGTATATACAAGGTCTAGTTCAGTTAAGTATTTTGTTTGGTAAAATTTAAGAATGCAATTGGATATTTTACTAGCTAACCAGACAAAAGGATATACAATACGACCAACGCCAACGACGATGCGACTATGCATATTTACATATTTTGTAGGGAATGATAAACCCAATGCTTTCGGTACAATTTCGCCAAAGATAAGAACGATAAGGCTAATGATAATTAGCAAAAACAGGTCCAAAATATGATGAACCCATGTACCATGGATATTAAAAATATCCATAATACCTACTACAAAACTATTAAAGATATATGTGCCAGTACCCGCTAAGGTGAGAATGAAAAAGAGTATTAGAAATTGTGTAGTATTAAGGAAATACTCAGGATTTTGGTATAGCTTTAACAAGAATTGGCGATCCTTTTCATGTAGGATTTCCATATCTTCTACGTGTTCCTTGCGCAACCGTGCAAAAGAGAATTTTGCTACCACCAAAAAGTTAATTAAGAAAATACAAACTATGCCGAACCCAATCGGTAACAGGGCATCTATACTGTCCATAACAATCCTTTCTAACTATAATCAATCTAAATAATCTATTTTTTATATCCCAATTCTGAAAGCATACCCGATTTATTACGCCAATCCTTTTTAACCTTAACCCATAAATCAAGATATACTTTTGTAGCCAATAACTTTTGAATATCCATGCGCGCTTCTGCACCAATCTTGCGTAGTAACGCACCTTTGTTACCAATGATGATGCCCTTTTGAGAATCTCGTTCACAATAGATGGTAGCACGAATATATGTGGTTCCATCATCACGAGTCTTCATTTCATCTACATCTACAGCGATGGCATGAGGAATTTCATCACGGGTAGACAACAAAATCTTTTCGCGAACGATATCAGAAATAATCAATCGTTCTGGTTGGTCCGTAATCATATCTTCTGGAAAGTATTGAGGACCTTCTGGCAAATGCTCACCTAGCACATTAAGAAGTTCAGATAAATTTTCTTTATTCTTTGCCGAAATAGGAATGACACCAGCAAATGGATACGCATCTTGATAGGATACGATGGCTTCTAATACTTGTTCTTTTTGTAGCGTATCAATTTTATTGACTACGAGGAACACCGGTACTTTCACACGTTTCAACTGTTCAATAATGAAATTATCCCCTGGACCTCGTTTTTCATTACCTGCCACAACAAATAGAACGGCCTCTGTTTCCTTCAAAGATTCAATGGCTGCATCGACCATGAATTCACCTAGTTTATGTTTTGGCTTATGTACGCCAGGTGTATCCATGAAAACAATTTGTTTTTCTTCATCGGTGTAAACACAAATAATGCGGTTACGCGTTGTCTGTGCCTTATCGGATACAATGGCAATCTTGTCGCCTATCAAGGCATTAATCATGGTAGACTTGCCTACATTAGGTCTCCCTACAACGGCTACGAAGCCGGATTTAAAATGTTCTGCTTTATTCATTATATGGTTGATCCTCTCGTACATACCCTAAATTAGAAAGCACAAATTCTTCTTCTGTGCGCATTTCTTTTTTATCTTCATCGGTCATATGGTCATAGCCTAAGATATGCAAACAACTATGTGTTGTTAAATAGGCTAATTCCCGTTCAAAACTATGCCCGTACTCGACAGCTTGTTCATGAGCTCGTTCCAAGGAGAGTATCATATCCCCCAATAGGTGATGTTCCTCTTCACTACCTTCGTAATCGTCCCCTTCATTAAGGGCAAAGGACAATACATCTGTTGGTCTATCAATACCTCGATATTCCTTATTTAGTTCATGAATTTTCTTATTGTCGCATAGTAGAATGCTTAACTCATCATCTTCAAGTCCATACACACGGCTCACTTCATCGCAAACCTTTTGTATAACCTCTTCAATCTTAGTATCTTGGGCTATACCATCATCATAACTAATTTGTATATGCATAATTCTTATTCTTCCTTTGAAAGCTTTTGATGGTATGCATCATAGGCTTTAACGATGCGACCTACCAAATCATGACGCACCACATCTTGATCTGTAAAATACACCATATGAATACCAGACACGCGTTTTAATACCTTTTCTGCTTCATAAAGACCAGATGTCACACGCGGAGGTAAGTCAATTTGTGTTTTATCACCATTGACGACCATTTTAGAGTTATTACCTAAACGGGTTAAGAACATCTTCATTTGCTCTGCCGTCGTATTCTGTGCTTCATCCAAGATGACGAAGGCATTTTCTAATGTACGACCGCGCATGTACGCTAATGGTGCCACCTCGATTGTGCCCCGTTCCATAAAGCGTTGTACTTGTTCAATACCAAACATTTCGTGCAACGCATCATAAAGCGGGCGCAAATATGGATCTACCTTATCTTGTAATTCGCCAGGTAAAAACCCTAGTCGTTCACCAGCCTCTACGGCAGGTCGCGTCAAAATAATCTTATCTACATTGCGGTTCTTCAAGTAAAATGCCGCCAGTGCAACAGACAAAAAGGTTTTACCTGTACCAGCAGGGCCGATGCCAAAGGTGATAGTATTCTTGCGAATACTGTCTACATATTGCTTTTGCCCTTCCGTCTTTGGCGTAATGCTTTTACCGCGCATCGTTACGGACAAAGTATCCTCGAACATAGAGTGAAGGGCATCCCCTTTGCCATTCATCACCATCTTAGCCGCAATGCGAACTTGAGATTCTGTAATCGTACTGCCTTCTTTATAGAGGAATACCAGTTCCTCTAATGTCCGATACAAAGCCTCTACTTGAAGCTCGTCCCCTTTTATGACGACTGTATCACCACGGGATACAATATCCGCAGGAATGACTTCATTCATCATTTGTAAATATCTATTGTGTTGACCTAGTATAGATTGTGCTAAGTCATAGGTAGGAAAGGTAAATACCCGTTCGCTCATGCTTGTCCCCCATCTATAAATTTACGTACTGCTTTACCATTTAAATAATCACATAAATCGCCTTGATGTGCATCTAGTTCATCCATCATATCATCGATTAAATCCTGCACACGCCACCAACCCATAGACCAATTAGTAAATAATGTGTTATCCTCTGGCGCACGTCCCACTAATCGTTGTAACACGATGTCTGGATGAAGATGGCGTAAAAACTGAACAACGCGCTCCGCATACTCCTCAGCACTAATCAAGGTGATTTGACCTTCTTCATACCATTTGGCCATCAATGTATGTTTCACAATATATAGAGCATGTAACTTTACTTGGTCAACGCCAAGGGATGATAAAATTTTGGCCCCTTCAATGGTATCCTCCATCGTATCCCAAGGCAAATTAACAATCATATGTGTGGTCACATTAAATCCATAACGCTTAATGCGTAAAACCGCATCGATAAATTGCGCTAAATCATGGCCTCGATTAATCTTCTCAAGTGTATGATAATTAACGGTTTGCAATCCTAATTCAATGTAGATATCCTTATGAAATCGTTGTTGTATGTCCTGTAATACATCTAAATACTCATTAGAAATACAATCAGGTCTCGTAGCGATTGCAATTCCTACGGCTTCATCAATACAACCTTGTTCCATATAGGATTTAAAATCCTCAAGAGGTAAATAGGTATTACTAAAGTTTTGATAATAAGGTATAAATTTTTTAGCCTTATATTTAGGTCCGATGTGTGCAATATTTTCTTCTAATTGCATGCGTACCGTCATCCATGCAGGTCTATTTTCATAACCAGCACCGATTTCCCCACAGAATGTACATCCTCCAACACCAGCTGATCCATCTCGATTAGGACAGGTTAAAGGTAATGCAACAGGTAATTTATATACCTTTTCACCATATGTTTCTTTATAAAATTTTGACACCATCCGGTACCGTTTCGGTCTCGTTGTATCTGACATAACACTCCTCTATATCATTGTATGTTTTCAGGGCGAATGAATGGGGTCACCTCTTTATTCACATCTATAATCACTGTGAAAGCCCCTTCTGGTATATGTTGAATTCCTAAATAGGTTGCTGTTTCACGGCTCATGGTCATTTCCACATATTGCTGACGAATCTTACGCCATTCTTTAAACGTATAATTGGGAATAAATGTAGACGCAATCTCTTCATTGCGCCAGAACGCTTCGCCAACTTGTAGCAATTCCTTCGTTTGTTTCGGCAATCCTACTGCGTCGCTGCGCACCTTACCACGATAACTTACCAATGTATCGTATTGCAATAACTCTGCAGCTATCGTATCACCTTTTGCAAGGAAGAAACGATATAAGAATTCAATTTGGTCTATATCCTTAAGATTAACCTTATGATTACCTTCCTTAAGCCATGCACGTGTCATATCACAAAAATAGGTAAATGCATCCGTTTCACCGTGAATCAATTGTTGTCCGATATAGCCAAATGTTGTTCTAAATCGTTCACTATTATAAAAACGCTCAAATACATCTTCAAAATATTTCAAGAAACGTACATCATCATAAGGTAATACGTGCGTACTTAGAACCTCATATGGAGCCAATGGATCTGCTACATACTTGTATTCACGCATCCGTCGTACACCAGATCCTTTTAGCAATTTTAAGAATCCTATTTGTAATGCATGAGGTTGTAAACTAAATAAATCGTTAAAAGATTGTCCAAATCGATTAAAATCCTCGTGAGGCAATCCTACGATAAGATCCATGTGAACATGCGTACGTCCTGCTTGAATAATAGGACGTATAGATTTTTGGATGTATGGCCAATCATTATAGCGATTGATAGCATCTAATGTTTTCTTATGCGTACTTTGTACGCCTACTTCGATTTGAATGCGTCCAGGCGGCGTTTCACAGAGAATGTTGGTTTCCCACTCCGTCATAAGCTCCGGTTCCATCTCTAAGTGGAAATTCATATCTGTATCGCTGTCTCTCATGAACTCCATAAGTGGTCTATGATGATGAGGTGCACAGTTAAAGGTGCGGTCTACAAATTTTACTTGCTTTACACCATGATCAATAAACCATTGCAATTCTTCTAATGTCCGCTCTTGAGGAAAGAATCGTACAGTATTCTTATTACCCGACAAACAATACTGACAGGAAAAAGGACAACCACGAGAGGATTCATAATAAATAATCTTATGCTCTAAATCCTCCATATCTTCCTCTGTATATGGAAATGGTATAGTAGATAAATCAGAAACCTCTACAGCCTCTAAAGATCCTAGAATACTACCATCCCTACGTCCTCTCACTCCGGGAATCACAGGGTTTAACCCATCATTACCAAGCTGTAAGGCTGTTACAAGGGCATGGAATGCTTCCTCGCCCTCACCTTGTACAATATAATCAATATTCGGACATCGTTCTAATAATTCATCGGCTGTGAAAGAAACCTCTGGTCCGCCCAATACAATTTTAATATCTGGTCGTACGGCTTTCACCATATCCACCACATGTAGTGTCATTTCGATATTCCAGATATAACAAGCAAAGCCTAATATATCGATATCATGCTCTGTAATATCGCTGAGAATATGCAAAACAGGCATATTAATAGTATATTCCACTATATCGTATGCCTGTCCATGGGCTTCACCATAAGCCTTGAGATATCTCAAGGCTAGTGAAGAATGTATAAATTTTGAATTTAATGTTGATAGAACTACGTTCATAGTACCCCTTTAGCATCATCGAATGGACTTGCCACCGTCTTGTCATAATAGATATATTATACCATTAAAACAAGCCTAAGATAAAGGAGATAATAGCCCCTACTAGGATGACCACGCCAACGATGGACAAGATGATGCCACCAAAGAATACGATAGCTGCTAAGATTGCAGCTAATACAATAATCATAATGATACGGCTTAACCAACTATAACCGCCAAAATGATATACCTTCACACGAGGGCCATAGTCTTGAAATTGCTCGTACCCACTTTGCGCTTCTTCTTTTTGAGTAGGTGTAAATTCAACTTGTACAGTATCCCCTTCTTCATCAATGGTAACCCCATCAAAATCGCGGCGCTCTGTATCGCTTAGGACACGTGTCTTAGTTTCTTGTTCTTTATTTTCATTCATTGTATTTTGGTTATTCATGATATATTCCTTATCACAAAACTGTTAATCAATTTTATACAATTTATTATACCATAATAGTCAGGGAAACAAAATATCCCCTATGGTAAATATACCATAGAGGACAATTCGTTTAAACAATATTAAGATGAACTAAGTCAAGACAGTCTTAGTCGTTTAAGAATTTTTGTAATAATTGGTTAACCATACCAGGGTTAGCACGGCCTTTTGATTCTTTCATAACTTGACCTACCAAGAAACCAATAGCTTTGCCATTACCGCCCTTAAAGTCAGCCACTGGTTGTGGGTTATTAGCGATAACTTGTTTTACGATTTCTTCAATAGCGCCAGTATCTGTAATTTGAACAAGACCTTCTTCTTTTACGATAGCATCAGCATCCTTGCCGGATTCCCACATGGATACGATAACTTTTTTCGCAATTTTACCAGAAATGGTGCCTTTTTCAATAAGAGCAATCATACCAGCCAAGTTTTCAGGGCTTACCTTAGATTCACCAAATGTTAAGCCGCTTTCATTGATCATCTTAGACAAGTCACCAAGCATCCAGTTAGCCACAGTCTTAGGATCTGCGCCCGCTTTCACAGCTGCATCTAAATAATCAGCCGTCTTACGAGCCATAGTGAGGATGGTTGCATCTTCACGAGACAGGCCATATTCGGATACAAAGCGCGAAATTTTAGCGTCTTGCAATTCAGGCAAAGAACGACGTACTTCTTCGATTTTTTCGTCCGTAATTACGATTGGTACCAAGTCTGGTTCTGGGAAGTAACGGTAATCGTTTTCTTCGTCCTTCTTACGCATGCCAAGAGTGATGCCTTGTGCATCGTCCCACGTACGTGTTTCTTGGTCTACTTTGCCGCCTGCTTCGATAAGCTTAGCTTGACGCAATGCTTCGTATTCAACAACCTTTTGAATAGCTGTTAAGGAGTTAACGTTTTTAGTTTCTGTACGTGTACCAAATTCTTTGGAGCCACGAAGGCGTACGGATACGTTACAGTCACCACGCAAGGAACCTTCTTCCATACGACCGTCAGATACTTCTAAATATTGCAAAATGGAACGCAATTTTTCAACGTATGCTCTCGCTTCTGCACCGGATCGAATATCTGGTTCAGATACGATTTCAAGAAGAGGTACGCCTGTACGGTTATAGTCAACATTAGAAGAATTAGAATCGGAAATCGTATTACCGCTATGAACCAATTTACCAGCGTCTTCTTCCATGTGAATACGTGTGATACCGATGCGTTTAGTTTCACCATTTACTTCAATGTCTAAGTGACCATTCAAGCAGATTGGCAAATCATATTGAGATGTTTGATAGTTTTTAGGCAAATCAGGATAGTAGT
>ERZ773233.550-NODE-550-length-24768-cov-3.029822_pt1 | contig 24768 bp, 21 predicted proteins | sample MGYA00580991_ERZ773233 | MGnify/ENA primary metagenome ERZ773233 (study PRJEB29015, sample SAMEA2738178) | human oral metagenome | biome: human oral; feature: human-associated habitat; material: saliva | place: China | collected 2161 ...
CCCACCCATCATGGGTGGGGGCGCACACCCCCTCTTCGTTTATCCTCTCGAACCGCGCTCTTGGTGCACGTCATGACGCCGAGCGGCCGCCTATAATATATACTAAATCCTCTTATTTGCCCTTTAGAATCAAGCGAACCGCTTCGCTGGAGGGACCAACTAGACCGAAAGGAAGACGCCATGCCAGACGTCGCATACACCGGAAATCTCACCAGCGACCCTACCCTCAGGTACACCAACTCGGGAAAGGCCTGGGTGAGCGGAACTATTATCGAGAACAAGAAGGACCGCTACGACAAGGCCACCAACAGCTACGTCAAGAGCGAGGATAAGCTCGTCCTGCACTTCAATATGTATGGTGCGCTCGCTGAGAATTTCGCCGCTAGTGCCCGGAAGGGTCAGCGGTGGGTTCTTACCGGGGATTTGGTGACGCGCGAGTTTGAGCAGAATGGGGTTCGCCGGTCAGTGACGGAAATCTTGGTGCATGAGGCCGGCATGTCTGTATTGTTCGGGCGGACGCAGGCTGCTGTAGGCCCCCGGTAACGGGTCTATGCCTTCAGGCTGGATGGCTCCTCGCCAGGTGCGCACCTAGGTGCTTCTCCGCCTGTAGACGGGGCTTTCATTGAAGGCGAGGGGCCCTCACGCGTAAGCTGCGTGAGGGCCCCTCACCTTATATTTCAAGGGTAAACGGGTAGGTTACGTATATACTTGGTACATGTTTACCCTTCTCATAATTCTCACCTTCACCGTCTCGTACGGTATGCAGTGGGCAATCCGTTTCGCCACCCCCGGCAGTTCGCGTGAGGCAGGGCTTTTGCGGATTCAGCTACCTCTTATCGGGACGCTTCTGGCTGGCTCTCTAATCCTTTCATGGCCCTCAATCCAAAGGACGCCGCCGCTACTGATCTTCCTCGGGTCACCGATACTCATCTTCGCACTTCTGCTGATCATGCTCGCAGCGGCAAAGCGAGCGCAGTACCGGATGACAGGCCGGTCTCGGCGAGGGCGCCAGAAAGACGCTGAGCGGCGCGGTCTAGCTAAGGCGGCGGCCGAGTACTGGCCGCGGTTCTTCTGGTGGTTGCGCTTGGCCCTTTCGGGGGACACCTACAGGTGGAGCCCGATTCATCAGGGGCTTCTGCTGGGGGCCCTGCTGGCCGCCGCGAACCTTTCGTGGCTCGGGGTCATGCTAGGAGCCCTGCTGGTGAGCGGGTCCGTCTCGCGCGCGTTCTCCCTACGCGCCAAGCAGCAAAAGCACCTGGACCGGTTGGGGGAGTTCCTGCTTGAGAAGAAGGTTATCAAGAAGGACATGGACCCGATGAAGGCCATCAAGATTGACTGGGACCTTGACCAGTACACCCCCCGGCAGATCCGCATCGGATACCACGTCGGATACAGCGTCCACGAAGAGCGGACCTGCAACGACTTCGAGCGGTCCTTCGACGGGCAATTCTGGACAGACGACGCATACAAGATCGTCTGGGACAAACGGAATAACCAGATCGTCATCTCAACGATTGTGCTCCCGGCCGATATCCGCTGGTCCGGCAGGCTCCACGAAGACCCCTTCACCTTCATCATTGGAACGAACCTATCCACCGGTGAGGACGTCACCTTCTCGGTCAAGAGCGAGAACCCGCACGCGCTCGCCTGTGGTGGTACCGGTTCGGGTAAGAGTGAAGTCATGATGACCTACATCGGTCAGGCGATGCTCAAGGGTTGGTATGTTGCCCTGGCTGACCCGAAGACTTCAGGTCTCGTGCAGTTCAGCCGTAAGCGCCGTTATAGCAACCGCAACGGCATCAATACTGGTGTGGCCCCGCTGATGGTTGGAGACGCCCGTCCGGGCATTATCGCCCACGCGACCGATATCGTTGGCTGCGGTGACGTCCTTCAGATGGCACTGGCAGAGATGGAACACCGTAAGCAGCTGACGGCCAAATATAACGTGTCGAACGTCGGTAGCCTCCCTGAAGACGTTCGTGCGGGTAAGTGTGGTACGGCGCCGATTAAGCCGATGCTTGTGGTCGTCGATGAGGTCGTCTCCCTCTTCATGATCGAGAAGATGGACACCGACGACCCGGTGATGCTGAACCAGATGGAGGCCCGCAAGGCTGCGAAGGTCGCGCTGCTGCGCCTGGCCATGGAGGCTCGTGCTTTCGAGATTTTCCTCCTAGTTGCCGGTCAGCAGCCCTCGGCCTCAGACCTGGGCTCGAACTTCCGTGCGCAGCTCGGTCTGCGTGTGGCCATGGGCGGTTTGAACTCGGGCACCTCACTCATGGCGTTCAACGAGGCGAACCCGGTCGAACTCAAGACCCTCAACAAGCGCACCGGCAAGAAAGTTCCCGGCCGCGGCCGCTTCAAGCCGGATATGTCCCTTCCGACCGAGACCATGCAAGCGTGGTGGTGTGGCCCAGACGCAGCAGACCTTGACGAGTTCTGCCCCTACCCGGACTACCCGGACGTTGAGATACCTGTCGAGATGCCCGAGACGTTCCTGGTCGGCACGCCCTGGGAAAAGACCGGCCAAGCACAAGCTGTACCGGCCGCCACGGAGGCAGCCCCCACCCGGAACAAATCTGAGCGCGCACTGGAGATCATCGACTCTGACGAGCTGATGGCTTCAGTCTCTGAACCCACCGGCTGGGCCGGCGCCCTGGAATCCCACCCCGACACCAAGCAGGATCCCTCAGCAGGCCTTGACGAAGACACCCAAGCCTGGCTACAACACCAAGCCGAACTCTTCGACACCCCTGCAGAGCAGCCTCCCAAAACGGCAGATTTCGAACCTCCCACACCACCGAACAACACCCCCGGCGACTGGGTATAAATAACCCCCTCACCCCCGCCAACACTACATAAAAACGACAAATACATATATACTAAAGGTAGTTATAATCCTCCGCGAGCGCACCATTACCCCACCCGGACGAAGAAGGGGGTACATGGTGCGCTCGCCTTGTACGGAAGGTAGGTTATTGATGGCTAACAAGAGCAACGGGGGAGGGCTCCTCGGGCAGCTCATCTCGTGGGCAACACTTATTTGCATCCTCGCGCTGGGCGTGTACCTGGTCTCTTCACGAGGGTGGGACGGTACCGCTCAGCTCATCCTCAACGAGTGGCTCCCCGGAGCAATTGACTGGCTCAAGGGCCTTGGCCAGGCCGTCTGGGAACTGATCCACAAGCTTCCCGGCGGGCAAGGTGTACTGTAGCCATGATGGGTAAAGAACACGCGCTCGTCGGGTTCGGGGCATACGCGGCCGGGGCATACGCGGCCGCCCACGCCGGGCTCTTCCCCAACGAGTTCGCCACCGCCTCAGCCCTCACCGCTGGAGCCCTTGTCTCCGCCGGGGCCGCCCTCATCCCAGATATTGACCACCCCTCCGGGACAGTAGCCAATGCCGGAGGGCCCGTAACCCAAGCGCTCGCCCATATCACCAACGCGGTTTCAGGCGGGCACCGAGAAGGAACCCACCAGCTGTGGTTCGCCGCCGCGTTCTTCCTACTCGTCTGGGCCACCACCACCGGCGCTGAGACCGCGGCCGCCGCCTTCAACGCCCCCGCACTCATCACCTGGCACCTGTTGGCCTCCTGTGCCTGGTTCATCATCATCGTCGCCTTCGGTGCGCAGGCAACCTCCAAAACATTCCTTCACCAAAAGTTCAACCGCATCTGGCAGAAGAAAACCAGCGCGCTCGCTAAAGCGTATGCCTGGGTGTTCGCGGCAATCACGTGCCTTCTCACGTGGCTAGTGTGCGGGCCAGCAGATTTATGGGGTTGGCTCGTCCCAGCAGTGATCACCGGGCACCTATCGCACCTGGTGACGGACGCACTCACAAGCGCCGGCCTGGAGATCCTGCCCGGCAAGCGAATCTACCTCCCAATCCTGGGGGACACCACGAGCCATAACCCGGTGCAGATGCTCCTTGGAGTGGCCGCGGCCGTAATGGGGTTAGGGGCTATTCTCTTCGCCGCTACCGGGTGGTTCCCGCAAGCCATTGACCTAGGCAACTTCTCCTTCACCTAACCCGAACCCACACCCCAACAAGATGGTTGTGCCCTGCACTCATTTAGTGCAGGGCACAACCATATAAAAACCTCATCCTTGCAGACAAAGGGCAAAACCCAAGAATACGTATATACTAGATGCATGACCTACTACCCGAACCACCGACAAATCATCGTCTCCAAGCCACCGGACGACCCCACCGAACCCGCCCCCTATACACCCGAGGAAGAAGAACCCGAACCGCCCCAGTACACCGAAGCCCAAACACGAGCAGGCTTCCGCTACTCCGCATACGCAGCCTCCTGCGCCGCCGCGCTCCTCATCCCCGGGCTCTCACTTCCAGCAATATTCCTCGGAACGTTCTTCATCCGCCGCGCTCGCCTCAACGGCAACCCGGCCATTGTAGGCACGATTGTGCGCTTTTTGAACATCGTCGAGACCATTATCTTGCTCATCGCACTTGTTATAGCCGTTATCGGGGGAGTCTTGTGGTATCAGGACCTGGAACGCTCCCAGCAACAGCAGCAGAGCTCCTACAGCACCATGACCCCCACGAATAGCTTCACGCCCGCTACTGAACCCGCTCCAGCAGGGCACTAAGAATAAAGGAAGAAAGGATCCACTCGTCGTGACCGTAAAAGACCCCCTGGGTAGTGACATCACCGGCGAAGACATCGCCACCGCCCTCATTAAGGACTTCGACCAGGGCAAGATCAGCCTCCTCGATGAGGACACCATTATGCTCCATGTCGGAGACGACATGGAACCCCTGGAGGTGCCCATCCATGAGTACGTCGAAACCTTCGAGAGGTTCAGCAAGACCGACCCCGCAGCTATCCAGGAAGCCAAGCAGCGATTCTATGGCCATGCCACCCAAACTTCAGAACCGTACCCCGAGCCTTCAGAACATCAGCACAGCCTGGCGCAGAGAACCTGACGTGTGCTCGCCGCCTTTTTGTCCTACATTTACGAATAGGACATATCAGCACAAATAGCAGAAAGAAGCGCGAATATATGGAATAATATAGTCATAACAACACACGCCTATCCCATGAAGGAGGCTTCCGACCCCTCGAAAATTCGACGGGCCAGCACGGGGAAGCGGGGTTCAACTCCCCAGCTAGGCACGCTCGCCGTTCTACGGCGAACAGCAAGAGACCATTTCAACAACTAGTGATGATGAGTTGCAAGCATTGAAGATCTCTTCCGGGCAGAAGCCTGCGGCCCCCGCTAAGGGGCCGCAGGCATTACATACACCCGACACAAACCCATAACAACACGACAATAAGAAAGATAGGACCATGCGAACCGAGACCCTGCGCATCCGCAAGCACACCGATAGCGCCGACACCACCGGCCACCTGTTCGTCGATGCCAACATCAGCTACGACCCGCACACCCCCGAATCCCGTACCGAAGCCATCACCAGGCTCTTCGCCTCCCTCATCGACAGCTTCACTCCCGACAGTCTGGATATCACAGCAGGCACCATCGCCTCCCCAGCACCCCACAATCCCGAAAGCCGATACACCCAGTACAGCTATAGTGTCGAACCAGTCCTCTAGCTGTGACTTCATAAGAGAAAGCGCGGCACCCCCTGAACCCGAGGGGTGCCGTGCATTTTCTTCTCCAAAGGACGCTGCACAACAGGCAGCAAAAGAGCCTTCTGACCACCCATGATACCCCGACCGAGTATCACTCCAGCTCACTCGCCAGCGGGGGAGAGGCCCACCAGCACCGGGTGCCGACGCAACGCTTCTTCCAACTCTCCCGGCAGCTCGTCCAGATACGCACTCGTCACCGCCACCGAGGAGTGCCCCAAGATTTTCGAAACCACCTTCAAATCCCAGCCGGCCGCCAGCAAAAGCGTGGCCGCCGTATGTCGCAAAGCATGCGGAGTCAGCTCACGATACAGCCCTGAGACCTGCGGGTCATCCAGAACCCGGCGAGCGCACCTATCCACAATCCGGTTCACCGCAACGGTGCTTAGCTGATTGCCCCGAGTGGAAATAAACACCCACGAGATCATGGCGTCAAGCCCCCGCGCCCGAATGAAGGCATCTCGCACCCGCAGGTATTCAGCCCACATTCCCGTAAGCCCCTGGGGGAGAGGTACGGTCCGCTCGATATTGCCCTTACCAATTACCGAGATGCTTGTTCCCGCCTCGGATTCCTGGACGTCTACAATCCGCAGGCCGGTCAGCTCGCTTGCGCGTAGCCCTAACGTCACGAGCACATGAAGGATCAGCTGGTCCCGGTGATACATGAAGACCGCCCGGTCTTCCCCCTCTGGAGGGTACGGGCCCGACCCTACCTCCAGGAGAGCTTGCGCTTGGGCCAGAGAAAGCGACTTCCGCTTACGATTCACCGGGGTACCCGCACGCACCGTGGTAGAGACCGTCATCTTCTTTGAAGGATCAGCAACCACCCAGTCCCGTTGGAAGGCGTACCCGAGGAATGACCGCACCGCGGCCATGAACCCTTGACGGGTGTAGACGCTGCGCGCAGAAGCTGCCTTCTGGCTCTGCGGGGCGCCGGCATGCCGCCGGTCTGGCAGCTTCGCGTACTCGATGACTAGCTGGTCCAGGCGCTCGCCAGTGATGGAGGAGAGCCAGGTGTGGGGGCCGATAAGGTCTACCATGTCGGCGAGGTGCCGGCGGGTGGTGGTGAGGGAGCCCGGGGCGTATTGGTCGATGTGGGTAAGGTTCTCAAGGTGCTGCAGGTAGCGGTTGGTAGCTTCTTGGAGGGTTTGGGGGTGGGTTCGGTAGTCGAGGGGGCTAACCGAGGTGGGTTCGGGTAGGGGTTTGGTGGGGTTCACGGGGCACCTTTCTGCTCGTGTGGAGTAGTGGTAGTACTACCGGCAGGAATGTTATAAAATAGGTATTATATTACATTTTATCAGATGGAGGGGTGAACCCCCTCTTGAATAGACGGAAAGGTACCCTAGACCCATGACACCGATTTTCACCTTCTTGATCACCAGTGCACCGGCCCTACTGATCATCATCATCCCCATGGTGATGACCTGGCGCATCGTCGTACGCGCCAGCCGCAACCTGGAGGTCATCGACCGCACGGTCCGCATTGGCCGGTACATTCTCCCACGCTGGGCTGCTTGGCACATCCCCGGCGCCCTCTACCTCATCCTGGCAATCTTGAATATCATCGCCCTATTCTTCATCGACCCCAGGATCGGGTCGAGGTACTCCACCATGGGCCCCGAGTGGGAAACGGCCTGGAGCCTCTACACGCTGCTTATCGGCCTGCCCCTCATGCTCATCTCATACATTGCGCTCCCATGCTCTTTCTACATCTGGATTAAGGTGTGGCTGCTGGGCCGAAATACGGCCAAACATAAAGAGCATGATGTCCGCGGCGCCCTCTCACACCTACGCGAGCAGGTTCACCAAGCCGGGGATCAGCAGCGGCAAATTCGAGGCGGGAAGCAGTAGTAGAAGCCACCTAACCATACTGCCGTGTTCTTGTGTGCGTGTTCATATGACTAGACTCACCCTAAAGACGCCTGGACACTTGCACACCCCCGCAAAACCGCTATACTATAGACAGATTTTAACCACGCAACATACCCGCCACCGGGAACACCTTGCAGGGTGCCGGAGACGGACTCAAAAACAAGAAAGGAAAAGAAGAAAACCCCCTACTCGGGATTGCAGTCCCATATGAGTAGGAGGTTTCTCAAAAACAAAAAATGATTACCTCCATAGTACACACCCACATCCCCGAAAGCAACCCTGCACTCGAATGGGCAACCATCGGCGCCCACATCACCCAAACCAACCTCGCCCGAATTAGCGCAGACAACGGAAACACCTACCCCAAATCCACCGAAACCACCACCCCCACCACCCTGCCCGCAGCCCCCACCGCATCCCGCATCTATATCCAAACTCCCACCGGAGAATGGGCCACCCACTGCATCGTCTTCGACCTCGACGCAAAGAAGCACCACACCCCCGAAGACGTCACCAACGACGCCCACAAACTCACCACCGCACTCGCTACCGCCGGCATCGAAACCATCACCGACACCCCCCCCACCGGCGGCCGCCACGTCTACATCCCCTCCCACCACCGAATCCCCGGCCCCCTCGCACAAGACCTTGTAGACCGCCTCAAAGCCCATCTGAACCTCACCACCTGCGACATTACCCCCATGCGCGGCTACCGCTCCGGCATCATCCGCACCCCCGGCAGCCCCCACAAGAACGGCGGCCACCAGACCCTGATCACCCCCCTCTCCGAAGCACACCGCATCCTCGAGCAAGGCAACCGCACCATCAACTTTGCCCACTATGCCTGCACCCTGCCGGTAGCCATCAAGAACAACCCCATCGACCCCACTATCTACGAACCCAACACCGACACCTCCCCCGCCGCCGCCCTCCAGCACGGCTGGGACACCTACGCACGCACCGGCCGCTACACCCACCTCAAGACCGCCAAAGGACACCGCTACCCCTCAGCATCAGAAGCCCGCCTCGGGTTCCTCGCATACCTCTACCGCACCGGCTACGACTACCCCACCCTCCACAACCACATCCAGAACAACACCTGGCCCGCACTCACCGACGCCTACACCAAGTACAGCCCCGAAGAACGCACACGCTTGATAACCCGCGAATGGGCACTCGCCACCACCGAACACAGCACCCGCCGCGCACGCACCCCGAAGACCCCCGCGAACCCCATCCACTACCTACTGCGCACCACCACCGCCCCCTGGGCAACTAAAGCCAGCAACAGCCGAAAGCGTGACCGCCAAACCGCCATCCGCCAGTGGGCCACCCTCACCGAAACCCACGGCACCGCCCTCTACGGAGGCTCCGAAGCAGCCCTATCGCTACGCCTTGTCCTCAAAGCGCTCGCCACCCAGGCATACCGAGCCGGCTCCACGGTCTTCACCTGCTCCTACAGGACCATCCGCCTCTACACCGGCCTCTCCCTCGGCACCATCCGCAACGTCTTCACCCGCCTACTCAACGAAGAAACCCCCCTACTCAAACTGGCCTACCAAGGATCCATGAACCGCCCCAACACCTACCGCCTACTCATCCCAGACACCCACGCACAACTGGCCACGACCTCCTACATCAAAGGCATCATTAGCCCTCTCCCCCAGGCCTTCTACACCCTCGACAAAGCAGCCTGGTTCATCTTCAACACCTTCACCCGCCGCAACAAGCACACCCTGGCAGAGCTCGCCTGCATCACTGGCATTAGCGCTCGCCGGGTGGCTCGGGTGGCTCGGGTGCTGGTTGCAGAAGGGTTCTTGGCTGAGACGGTCAAGGCTGGTGCGAAGGCCTGGCGTATGGACCGGTGGTGTGACCTGGAGGAGCTAGCGTTCTGGACTGATGGGTCTGTTGCGTATGCGGAGCTGAACGACCAGGTGACTGCGCAGCAGGGGCAGTGGAGGAAGAGTTGCTTTCGTTACCGTGCTTTGCAAGATTGCGTATATACTAAATATCGTACAGAGACCATGTTTTTACGCGGTTCTTCGTTGAAATTGTCTGGTATTTTCCGTTGCACGGATTTGAACAGCAAGGTACAGCGTACACGCCGCGGGGTAGAAGAAAGGTACCGCCCATGCTCCGACGCAAGCGATCCACCCAGCCGGACGAGCCCGAGCCCACCGGTGACCCCTACCACGACGTCGGCACCGACCCCGCCTTCAAGCAGCGGCGCCTTCGCGGGTGGGTCTTGGCCGGAGCCCTTGCCGTAACCGTCCCTACCCTGTGGGTGCTTGCCATGAGCCAGGGATTCAAGATGAACCGTCAGGCTCCCCCTTCAGAAGACTTGGTCCGGCAGGGCGCCAGCGACTACGGGTGCGGGCTCTCGCGGGTCTGGTACACCTGGGACTCTGATAACCCTGATGCTCGCGGTACTGCCCTGAAGCTGTACAACCCGGCTTGGGACTCCAGGAAGGGCTGGAACGGCCAGGGGAAGCAGAGCGCCGTCTACACAACCTCACCGATTACGAAGAAGGTCGAGGGCAAGGATCGTGAGTATGATGTCACCTGTGGTGTTTTCTTCAGCGATCCGGCTATCGTCCCGGTCTTCGACACGGTGCGGATTCTCGCAGGAGAAAACTACGGGGAGTACTCGGTGCTTTCTGTTCCGGCTCCCGTATCGAACCCGGCGGTTCCTGTCCCAGGGCAGGAATACAAGGACGAAGCAACCGTCCGCGATATCCAGGCCCAGCCGAATGTCTCAACCCCGGTAACCGCCCAGATCCGCGCGTACATGGACGCGTGGGGTAAGGGCGACCGCACGGTTCTTCAGGCATTGGTCACCGGAGACATGACCACGGCCCCGCTCTCGGGCGGGCTGGTCCTGGCTTCCCCTAACGACGCATCGGATATCAAAATCTACCAGACCAAGGACGGGTCACGAACCTACGCTGATGTGAAGGTCCGCTGGTCCAACACATCCGGGGCAGCCGTTGAGGCAAATTACCGCCTCGACTTCGTACAGAAAGACGGGAGGTGGCTAGTCTCTAAGGTCGATTCCATCCCACTAGACCAGAAAGCCTACGTCTCTCAAAGCACGTAGCACACCGCGCTCTTTGAAGCGTCTACCCATACGAAAACCCTTCGACAAGGAAAGTCAATGCAGTTTTTTCAGAACATCGTCAATAGCGGCGACACCATGGTCGCAGCAGGCATCTCAGTTGCCTGCGCCATCGCCTTCTTCGCCAACCTGGCCAACGGCGGCAAGAAGATCCTGATCACCCTCGCGTTGCTCGCTGTGGCATTTGGCATCTACACACAGCGTGTAGCGATCTCTAACGGCATCGGTAACCTCATCAGCGGGCTGTTCACCTAAGACACCGCACTAGAAATAAGGCGCTACAGAACAGCCTCACCCGAGAGGTATTCTGTAGCGCCTTCCGCTACCACAACAAAACGGGAAGGAGTGTAAAAACCTTTGGCGCGGCAAGTCAAAAACCACACCGACATCTACGAGTACAAGGACCGGTACTTCCGAGGAACCGAAGAAATCAACTTCACCAAATACATCCCGGAGAAGTACCTGAACTGGGTCCTGTGGGCCTACATCGCCATTATCGGCACCCCCATCTGGGCGATCCTCATCTACCTGAAATTCTGGCCCCTGGATTTCGTCCCAGTTAGCTCCATCGCATGGTTCCTCCCCTGCATCCTCGGGTACATGGCCTACGAAAAGGACCGGTACTCATCCGTCCCCACCACCCTCCGGGCAAAACTCCTCTGGAGGTACTACACCCGCATGGCGCACCTGCAAGTGAACGGCAAACCCTACCACGGGTCAAAGCGCATCGTGCAGGTCAAACTCATACACCCCCCTAACCAGAAGCAACACGACAACCAGTAACCAACCCCCAAGGAAAAACCCATGAGCATGAAAACCTCCATCGGAAACACCCTCAACAAGCTCGGCGTCCTCAGCAGCGTAGACCTACTCGACGTCACCCACTGCGACGACGTCATCCTCTGCTCAAACACCGAAGTCTGGACCTACCTCGTCGCCGGAGAGAACTTTGGCATCACCACCCTCAACAAGCTCGAAAAGCACGCCGAAGACATCGACACAATCTTCGAAGGCATCACCGACGTACCCATCCACATGCGCCTCACTACCATGCCCTTCGATTCCGAAGCGTGGCTGAACATGATGCTCGAACACCAAGCCAAAGAAACCGCCGCCACCGGCGTCCCCGTCGCCCCCATCTACAATACTTTCATGCGAGCGCAGGCAGACACTCTGCGTCTGCAGGGCGCGAAGTCGTTCCGCCGGTATATTGGCGTGTATCTGGGCCGCCGCTACCCGAAGAGCGTGCAGCGGTGGGGTGAGGGCAACCCCATTTCGTGGGCTTCGAAGCAGTGGGATAAGGTCTTCGGCTCTTCTGATGATGAGCCGACGGCTCAGGAGCTGGAGCATTACCATGCTCAGGCTAAGCAGGTGCGTGACCGGTTCATCGCAAGCTCGCGTCTTCGTGCCCGAGGAGCTACCGCACAGGATATGTGGGATTTGTACTTCCACTGCTTGAATCTGGGCATTAATCGTCCTGCCCCGGTTCTGTACGGTAAGCAGTGGGGAGCCAACGAGGCGTCTTCAATGACTAGTGTCGTGGATACTACCGACCCGGCAGCCATGAAGATTACGATGCGGAACCCGCAGATCCGTCAGGACCGTCAGGCGTGGGCGCAGCTCACCCAGCAGGGGGTCGAGGTGCCCGAGCCGTCGCCCATTCTGGAATCCTATGTGGTGGGCATGGCCGTTGAGCTGCCGAAGAAGGGCATCCCTCACATGTGGGTTGAGCAGCTGAAGGAAACCGGCATCCCGGTAGATATCTCCTTCCGCTTTACCGTCAAGTCGAGCCAGAAGGCCTCCGACGACGCGGAGAAGGCAAACCGGAAGATCAACCAGGAGTCAAACTACCAGGCATCCACCAGCGGCACCCAGAGCAACGAGCTTACCCGCATTAAGCAGGAATCCGAGCAGCACAGCTACCTGGTCTCCAACGACCAGACTCCCCCGCTGATCACCCTCACCACCCGCGTATTCGCCCACGCCCCCACGAAGGACAAGGCTATCGAGTACTCCGAGGAAATCATCAACCTCATGCGCGAGGCCATGAAGACGAACCTCAACCCGCTCTTTGGCGCCTCCTACGACTACTGGCGTGAGTCCTTCCCTGCCCAGAAAGTCATCCGAGACGGAAAAATCACCGACCACCACATGACCCACACTGACATCGGCGCACTCACCATGAGCGGGGTCTTCACTACCGTGGAGGTTGGCCACAAGTACGGATTCTTCATCGGCTTCTACGGGGCCACCCCCGTCTTCTTCGACCCGACTCTGCTCGGGAAGAAAGGTCACGCCCCGGCCACCTTCTTCAACGGGTCACTCGGCTCCGGCAAGACCGTCGCATCCTTGCAGCTGCTCGACCTATGCCGCATCCGCAACTACTTCACCATCATCATCGACCCCAAACGCGACCAGCTCGCCAACCTCGCCCTCCACGGCCGCGGCCACGTCAAGCTCTGGTCCCTGAACACCGAAGGCAAGCCGGGAATGCTCGACCCCTTCACCCTCATCTCCCGAGAACCCAACCCCGAAGACCCCGACCGAGACACCCCCGAAAAAGCCTACGACCTGTGGCGCTCCGAAACGTTCTCCCTCGTCGAAATGGCCATCACCGAGATGCTAGAGACCGGCATGAACGATAACCAGCGCGCTCGCCTTCACGACCTCATCCGTCTAGAACTGGCTGAGTCCGCGCCCTCCATGCACTCGCTCATGGAACGCATGCGCCGCGGCGAATTGGGCAAGACCGAGGAAGAGCTCTACGCCGCCGCCGGCAGTGAAATCTACCAGAGCATGCGCCGAGAGATGTCCAACCTGCACTCCAACCTGCAAAGCGCAGCAGAAGACAGCATCGGCCGTCTCGTCTTCGGCAAAAAGACCGAGAACGTCCAGCTTCACTTCCACGGCGTAAACACCATCCTGATCAACACCAACGGGCTCACTCTCCCCGCCGAAGGACAAGCCCCCTCCGGCTACCGCGAGCGCGCCTCCAGCATGGTCTACGGCCTGCTGGCAACCTACGTTGGGCAGATGCTCATCAACTCCAAGTCCATCAAGGGCTTCAAGGTTCTGGTCGTGGACGAGTTCAACGTGGCCCGAGATAACGTGGCCTTCCAGTCCCAGATCAAACGCATCGTCTCCATGGGCCGTTCGCTGATGATTACCCCCTTCCTGCTGGATCAGTCCACTGCCAGCGCCAACGATGAGAAGCTCTTCGGGAACAAACTCGGCGGCCGCTGGGTGGGTCGTTCTGATGAGCGCTCGCGTAAGGCGGTGGCGGCGGCGTTGGGTTATGAGGATCATCCGGACGAGTTTGAGGCTTTGGTGGCTGCTATGCCTGATGTGAAGCGGGACCGGCCGGGTCGTGCGTTGATTTCGTTGCCGCCTGATGATGATACGGGCAACATCAATAACGTGAAGGTGGTCCAGTTCGATATTGGGTGGAACCCCGAGTATCGGGCATTTCTGTCGAATAATGATGGGCAGAGCCGTGATGAGCGGGCCTCGATGCAGCAGTACGTGACGGACGCCAACGGGATTTGGCGTGACCCGTATTCTCCTCCGCTGGAGAGTACTGCGGTTGTGGAAGAGCCCGCGGCCCCGGTCCTGGATCAGGAAGATGCGTGGGTGTAGCACCCCGCAGGTGATAGCAGTGAAGAACGTTTTGAAGGGAAGTATTGTGAAGGAATTGCTCGGGCGTACCATCCCTGCATGGGTATGCCGGATTCTGCTTGCGGTCGTGGCCGCCAGCTTTATCAGCTACCTCTCGGCGCTGATGCAGACCCAGGCGGCGGCCGCGTGGGCGCCGTTCGGGCTGGATAAGATTTGCGACATCCAGTACACGATGGATGCGCCGGTGTACTCTACCTCTACGGTAGACGCCGGGCACACCGTCGATAACCGGAACGTCACCCCCACGAAGGTTTCCTACACGAACATCAGCGACTTCTGGGGTGCCTACGGGTCCGCCGGCTACGCATGGGGAATCTACGAAGTTGCCCCGTGCCAGCCGGTAGACACCACAGTAAGCGCCTCCGGGACGGTCATGGCGAACCTACCCTTCGGGTGGGTCATCTCCCTTATCCAGCTGCTGCGCGCCTTCATCAACGTGCCTTTCAGCAATGACTTCGTCTCTCCCTTCCTCTCCTCCGACATCGTCACCAGTATTTTCCGCCACTTCAACGAGACTCTCGTCAAGGGCGGCATGCTTGCGGCCATCACCTCCCTCGGTGGAGCCTGGCTGATTTTCATGTGGCACAAGAACGGCGCGAAGGTCTCCCTCGCCCGCATCTTCGGGTCCATCGCAGCCGCCGGAGTAGCGAGCGCCCTGGTAACTAGTACCATCACTCATGGCGTGTACACCACCTTAAACACCGGAGCGACGCAGGTCAGCCTCGCCCCGGCCGCGGCTGTGTCCAGCTCCTGCTCTGGCAACGCCAACGCCTCCGACGCGCAAACCACCGTGGATTGCATCTCGGGGTCCTTCATCTCCCGCCTGATCAACCCGGTCTATGCCTCCGGCGCAATCGGCAATAACCTAGGCGACCAGAAGGCCAAGTTCATCCCCGGTATCGAAAAGACCCCTGAAGAGCTGGCCCCCGGCTCCGAAGTCATCTACAACAAGAAGTCGAACTCCTACATCTCCGACAAGAAGGCCTTCTTCGTCTTCGACGCCGGCGGGCAGGGAGACGCCGTTAAAGTCAAGCTCCCCAAGGCAGGGGTGGTGCCCACCGTGAACTCTGACAACCCCACCTGGAGCGAGTATATGCACTGGACTTACGCCTACACCGAAGCTGAGCGTGAGGCCATCACCGCCGGCTCCATCCGAGGCTGCAACCTGACCGCAATGCCCGGACTCGAAAAACTCCACGAACAGGCCGAAAAGAACCCCGACCTGTGCACCTACAAATGGATGGTCCGCGCAGCCCTCCTCTACTCCGCAGCAAACGGCGGAGGTGGCTACGAAACCGCAGCCGGCAAGACCCCCTTCGCAGACCGCGTCCCGGCCGCCTTCACCTCTTTCTACGCCGTCTCCCCCGTCACCGACCTCATGGGAGTCATCGGCCTACACCGCATGATGCTTAACCTCGACATCATCTTCCTGGCCCTCACCCTCTGGTTCCGCTTCGCCCTCATCGCAGGCACCGGCAACTGGAAATCCCTAAACATCATCGTCGGAGACCACGCCATCATCGCCACAAAAATCGTCGGCGTCGGCCTCGTCCTCTCCGGCACCGCCCTCACCCAAAGCATCGGCTACGAAGCATTCGAGAAGGCACTACCCGGAATCCCCCTCTTTATCCGAAGCATCCTCCTCGCAGCCATCACGCTCCTGGGAGGCATCGTCTGCTACATCCTCTACTTCCGAGGCCTCAAGAAACTCACCAAGAAGTCCGCACTCCTCGCCGCCTCCCAAACCAAAACCCTCGGCGGCCGCCTCCAAGCAGGAACCGTCAAAACCCTCAACGCCGGCGCAGCCGTAGCCGGCGCAGCCCTCACCGGCGGCGCCTCCGCAGCCCTCACCATGGCCGGAATGCAAGCCATCAAGAACGCCAAGAAGGACGAAAAAGAACAACTCGACCTCGAAAAGAAATTCACCCAAGGCCAAGCCCGCGGCAACGAACGACAGCGCTCGCGCGAAGCCAAGAAGCAGGAAGAAACCCGCCGCAACAACGCCCGACTCCTCATCCAGGACACCGAGCCCCGCTTCAACGAAGCACTCGAATCCACCCTCCACACCGGCCAAGAATACGCCGCCATCAACACCCGCATTGGAGAAGCAAAAACCCAACACACCACCAAGGCCGCAGCCCTGACCGGAACCATCAAACAGAAGAACACCGAAGCCCAGAACGCCGCCGCCGAGAAGAACACCATCAGCGAAAAGAAGGCCGCTCACGACGCCAAGATGCGCGAGCGCGTCCACCTGCTCCTGGGCGCCCAGCAACTCTACACCGACGAGAACGGAGAACCCGTCCTCAACGACGTTGGAGAGCCCACCACCTACGCCGACAAGATCAGCGAAGCATCCAATGCGCTCGCGCAGGCTCAGCAGGATCAGGCTAAGGCGCAGGCTGAGTTGGAGAAGTACTTGTCGGAGAATGGGCATAGTGTTCTGCATGAGATGAACTATGACGAGAACGGAGAGCCTGTGGACATCACGATTACCGATCTGGCTACCGGGAAGGCTCGTACCGCTGATCTTGCCGAGTATGACCACGATTTCTCTCGTAGTAATGTCTTCCCCACCAGCGAAGACTACACCGCCTACCAGGACCTCAAGTCCGCCTTGGACGCTGCTACCAGCAGTGCTCAGGAGGCTACGAGCGGCTATGAGAGCATCACGAGCAAGATGCGTGAATCTTCAGATCGCTTCAGTCAGGACATGTACACCGTCTCGGTGCCGACCGAGGATATCGCCGGCAAGTACGAACTGCCGGTTGATGCTGTCGCCGAGCTGCGTGTGTCCTTCGAAGAGTCTGCGAGCTTGCGTGACCTCCAGCAGGCCGCTATGTCTGCGGAGAACATTGCACGTAGGGCAGCTCTTACCGCGCAGAAGGACCTTAACCGCGCCAATAAGGCACATGCGCGGCAGATGAAGGACCTTACCGCGGCTCTTCAGCAGAAGGGGCAGGAGTTCAACGCTAACGCTGATCGGGCCCGTACCCTTGCCTCCCGCATGGACAAGGCCTACAACGACGGCGGTATGGAGAACGTCATGAAGAAGGTGAACGACAAGAATCCCTACACCGTCATGACCAACAGCGGGGATATCAACCTCCGCGGCGACAACCTGCGTGAGGCCGCGGACAACGCCATCAACGAAGTCCGTAACCGGATCAATCTCAATACCCCGCCCGACCCCCGCCGCCTCGACCCCTAAACCCCTGAGAGGAAAACCCAGCAGGGCCCCAGACACACCATGTGTCTGGGGCCCTGCTGCTTCTAGTCTCTCCCCTGGTGTGGAGCAAACTCACCCATTGAATGTAACTCATATCACCGTAAATCCCACCCCACACCTTGAATACATGATGACGGATACGGTAGAATATAAGTGTAGGGATGAGGAAGAGAAACCCCCTACCTGGTCCAGCCAACCGGCCACACCCGACCAACAACAGAAGGACACAAACGCCATGAGCACCACCTGGAACCCGAGCGCCCGCGACGTCGAAGACCTGACCCGCACCACCGAACAGCTCGAAGCAGAAGGCCAGCAGGTCTACGCCCTCATCATTACCGAGCAGGTCCCCTTCACCTTCGATGGTGAAAAGAAGACCCTCTGGTGCGACGAAGTCGGCACCCTGGACGATATCGCCTCATGGCTCGAAGAAGCCCCCAATACCTCCCAAGTCACGTTCTGTGAAAAGGCCCCCAACGGCGTACCCCAGCAGGGCGAGCAGCTCTACGCCGCGCCGGGCCAGCCGCTCACCACCGACGCCTACATCTGGTGGCAGGACGTCGAACAGGTAGAAGGCCCCAAGCCTGCCCGCACCGTACTGTGCGACACCGGCTACGCTGACGCCGAGGACCTTCAGGACCCCACGAGCGAAGCCTGGGACGACATGGCCTCTATGAAGGTCCACGACGAGCCGCTGCCGGTGACCATCGAGAACCTCCTCGACTACGCCCACCACTATGTCTTCGCCTACAACGCCCCGGACCGCATCGAGATTATCCCGGCCCGTGAACTCATCGCCGAGGTAACCGACTGGCTCAACGAGCAGCAGGCCGACGAAGACGAGGATTAAGGCCCCTGAGGGGTAGCAAAAAAGCCCCCGGTGCCGCCGCCCAAACAGGGCGGGAGAAAAAGACACCGGGGGCACCCCCACCCACAAGAACGGGCGGGGGACAGAAGGACGCACCCCAAGCGGGGGTGCACCCAGAAAGGATAGCAGAAGCAGATGAAATACCTATCCACGAACGAAGCGGCCACCATGGCCGGGGTAACCCCCGGCGCGATCATGCAGGCCCGCCGGGCCGGCACACTCAAATCAGCCGCCCAGATTGGCCGAGCCCACGGCTTCACCCAGGCCGAGGTGCAACGCTGGATGGACTGGAGGGCCGAGAACCCGCCGGAGTCCCGCCGGTGGGGCTGGAATGGCGGAAATCCCCGCCCTCACGGGGCAACCCCGAAGACGAGCGAGGACAACGAGGGGGAGGAATGATGAAGGCGCACCGAATCAGTATCCAGGACACCCCCGCGCATTTGAAGAACATGCTCTTCACCGCCACATGGGCCGATGCCAAAAAACGATTCCCGCACATGTCGCGCTCCGATATCGGGGCTATAGCCGCGCTGTACGAGCCAGAGGCGAAGCTGGATGAAACTTTCTGGGTGTCCAGTGAGATTACAGACGTCATCTTCGACGCCGCCCAGGACGAGACTATACCCAAGGCAGCCCCGGGCGAGTCATGGCTAAATTCTGGCCGTACTGTCGGGGTCATGTACGAGACCGGTACCGGCATTTTCACCGTGGACCCGACCGCCCCGAAAACCCAGTGGCGACAGGACGCCTTCGGCCAGGATATCCCCCCGGTGCGCGAAGCCCTTGGCTTCATTATCACCAGGGACAGGAAGGTGCTGTGCATCTACGGGCCGGCGCAGCGACCCGCGCTCACCTCCCCGACGCAGGCCCCGCGCGGGCCCGGTATCACCCTAGGGGTCCCCGAATGCCCCGGGGAGGTGCCGCGAGTCCCTGAAGGTGCTAAATATGCCGCCCCTGACTCGGACGCGTCCGCAGCATGCATCAACCTGGTGGAAGCCACTTTCCTTCTCATGCAGGACGACTCGCTAACCGAGATGGGCACCGAGTCGGTCAGTGCCGGCAAGGCCCGGAAGAAAAACGGGCGCGCCAAGGGGCGGCCTGGCGTGCGGGTTCGCACGGTGCGCGTGGGCCGTCAGCTCCAGAGCGCAGCAGTGACGGACAACGAGCCGACCCCGCGCCGGGCGCGCGCTACGGCCGGGTCCGAGGAGTTAGGGCGCGAGAGCTTCTACATGCACCAGTTCGTGGTGCGTGGGCACTGGCGGAACGTGCCCTATGGTGAGGGCCGGTTGAAGCGGCGGATGCGGTGGATCATGCCGTTTTTGAAGGGCCCGGAGGGCACGCCGGTGATTCGCCGCCCGCTGGTGCGGGTCTGGAAATAACCCCCCTGACATGCAGAGGGGGGTGCAGCATAAATTATGGGGGCCCTCTCGCTCACGCGAGAGGGCCCCTCCTTTCAGGGTCAAGGCCTTTACAGGGTGGGGCCAGTAAAGCCCGCAACCCACCCGCCACAAGAAGGCCACCCATACCACACCTACGCAAACACATATATACTAAAACTAAGACACAACCCATATTTCTAGAGGATTCCCAGAGGAATTAATGGCAAAAACGAAGCAAGCGCTCGCCCTCAGCTGCGCATCAATCATGCTCCTTACCGGCTGCACCATCACCACAGGGTTCAGCAACATCGCCGGCGGCGGGCAAAAGCAACACGCCTCAGCCCAAAAAAACACCGCAGCGAACTGCATCAAGAAAGCCGGCACCTCCGGCGGAACCGGCAACCTCGGCGACCAGAACCACCTCACCGGCACCAGCGACAAACTCTCCGACGACCAGAACAAAGTCGCCCAAACCATCGTCTCCGTAGGCCAGAACCGAGGCCTGCCCGAAAAAGCCCACGCCATCGCCGTCGCCACCGGCCTCGTCGAATCCGACCTGACGAACATCAACTACGGCGACGACATGCACGGCGTCACCAACCCCGACGGCACCCCCACCTCCTCTCTAGGCGTCTTCCAGCAGCAGAAATGGTGGGGAACCGAAGAAGAACGCATGAACGTCTCCCGATCAGCCGAAATCTTCTATGAGCACCTCGAAGCCATCGACTGGGAATCCATGAGCGAAGGCGCCGCCGCCCAAAGAGTCCAAGGCTCCGCATACCCCGGCAAATACGGCCAACGAATGAGCGAAGCCTACGACATCGTGCGCGCCGTATCTTCATCCTCCAACAACACAGAAAAACACGACAACAAGAAAGAAGACAGCAAAAAAGACGGAGGCAGCGTCTCCGCCCGCAAAGCCAACTGCAACACCGCCAACCACGGCACAGCCCAACACGTAGACACCAAAGGAGAAGACACCTACCCCGTCAAATTCACACCCACCGACGCCGAAAAAGCAGCCTTCTTCCGAGACGAAGTAGACCCCTGGGGATCCTACAAAGGCCAATGCGTCTCCTACATCCTCTGGAAACTCAACGAAGCCCACGGCGCCACCCTCGACAAACCCATCAACAAAGCCTCCTTCGGCATGGGCGGCGACGCTAACGCCCGCAACTGGGACAACATCGACCGGAACTTCGCCACCGTCGATAAAAACCCCACCCCCGGCTCCATCGCCCAATTCGAACCAGGAGCCATGGACGGCATCGGAGAATACGGCCACGTCGCCTGGGTCGAAGAAGTAGACGAAGCCCAAGGCCGCGTCCGAATCTCCCAATACAACTGGGTCCCCCTCCAATACAACGAAATCTGGATCAACAAAGACTCCGTATCCAACTACATCCACGTCAAATAACGAAAGGAAACACCCATGACCACCCCAAACCCCCAAACCCCCCAAGAACCCACCAACACCACACCCAGCCGGAAGCTCACCCCCGCGCTCGCCATCGCCACCGGCCTCACCGCCGGTATCGTCGTCCTCATCATCGTCTACATGCTTATTGCCCGGCCCGGAACCCCCACGAGCGAGCCAAGCCCTACCGGCAGCGTCATCTACAACCAGCCCACCAAACCCACCCCCAGTGCGAGCGCCCCGGCTCCCACCAGTAGCGTTATCGGTGGGACTAACGTAAACGGCCAGCCACTCTATAAGGCTCCTGCCGAGTCTGTGGCCAAGTTCTGCAAGGCCTGGGCGACCGCTGGTGAGGGGAAAGACGCCTTCATTAAGAACATTGCCCCTTATGTTACTGATGAGGTTCTTGAAGGTCTGAAGTACACTGACTCGCGTAATCTCACGACGGACAATCCGGTACTGACCGATATTGTCATCAATCCCGTTGCTGGGACTGACCGGACCTACAACGCTTACTGCGTCTACAACCGGGAGTCCTACCCTCGGTATGGTGGAACCTTCACCAGCACCGACGGGTCTACCTGGGTGCTCTCCGAGCCCAATGATCCTGTGACTGACCCCCAGGTTCTTCCCGATAACCGCCCTACTCCTGAACGGACCAGCAGCTACAAGCTCGACTAAACCGCGCATAGGGAGAGCCCCCGAACGGGTAGTGTCCGTTCGGGGGCTCTCCCCTTTATTGGTTGGTAACGCTACCCGCGTTGCACGCTGAACAGCTCGACGTTCCCGTCTTCGCTCACGCGGCGTACCCGGAAGCCAGCACCTCCACGCACTGCGTTCCGGGCCCGGAAACGGGCCCACCAGAACCCGGCGGGGACACCATACAGCAGCAGCAAGCCGGCTACCTTCACCACGTCACCGGCCGCAGCAAACCCCGAGTTTACCAGCGTATCCCCTACCGGGAACATGATTGCAAACACCAGCACCGGCAGCACAAACAGCCACAGAGTCAGCCGTCGTACCCAGCGTCCCCACGACACTACAGCTCGCGCGCCCTCGTACGCTACCCCAAAGGCCGCGCCGGCCACGTCCGGGCCAGCATTGGCGGCCACGACGCCCTCACGCCCTGCACCCTCCCCTGCAGCAGTCGCAGGTTCCAGGTCCGAGTTCGGCTTGACCACCACGATACGCCGCGGCCGGGCAGCGAGCGCGGCATCATACTTGGCACGCTGCTGCTTATCGAGCAGCACTCGGTACGCCTCGTTTAAGAGCTGCGCCTGCTGCTCGGTGCCACCCATATCTGGGTGCGCTCGACGCATTGCCTGAGTGTATGCCCCTTTGATATCCGCGTCGGTAGCCGATACGGGCACCCCCAGCAGTTCGTAGTAGTTCATGGCCATAAGCCTTATCCTCCAATCCAATGGGTGGGTATTTTTGTTCCCTTAGTTAGTACACATCATACCCCGAAACAAACAACAAAACCATAAAAACACGACAACAAAATAAATAAGCACCCACAAAAGAAAAGGGGCCCCGCAAAAACGAGACCCCCCAACACACTACCTACACCCAATCACCCCCCACCCCAGACGAAAACTCCTCAACACCAACACCCCGAACAACACCAGAACCACCCACCGACAACTCACTCATACGACCCAACTCACGCACCTCAGCCTCCACAGCCTCACGACCAGCAACCACAACATCCTCCCCCAACATCGACCAATCACGCACCGTCAAAACCCGAGACACCAACATCGGCCGAGACACCCTCACACCCCGCACAACATCCCACCACGACGACACAAAATCACGCCAACGAGCCCGCCACACAAAATTACCAACACACGCAAACTCACCCCTCCCCAACTCAGTAAACGCAGCAGCAGACAACGCAGGAACCTTCACCCACCGACCAAAAGCCTGATCAGCCACAGCACCAGAATCAGAATCCAAAAACCCATTCTTCTTATGCGACGTATCCGTCTCCTCACGCACCCACTTCAACGGAACACGCCCCTCAACCCACGCAGCAGTATCCCCATCAACCTGATGAACCACCAACATCGAACCCTGACCAGTCAGCTGAGACGCAAACACCGAATTACCCGAGCGCTCGCCCATGGCCACGATATCGGAGTAGCTCTGAGTGGAAATCATGATGCGGGCACCCGAGCTACGGGACTGCTGGAGCATTGCGTCAAGGCCCGTGGTTCCTGCATGAGTGAACTCATCAACGGCCAGCAACCAGGGCGCTTCGGAGTTTCCTCCGAGCGCACCCGCCATTTTCTGAACATCATTCATAATGAGTGCCGAGAGAAGCCGCGCCAAAGACTGCTGCTTGAGCGAGTTCAGAGAGATAATGACGAACGCCTTCTCGTCAAAGACCTGCCGGAGCGTAAACGCATTGGAGCCTTCAGGACGCATACCACGACCAGCTGCGGTTTCCACGAGCGGCTTTAGCTGAGCAGTGATACCTGAATAGGACCGGGGGTCTTTCTTCATTTTGGCACCGAGCGCAAGGGCATCATCTTGAAGCATCTGATGCTCTGCTCCAGACAGGTGCTGGAGAACATAGCTTTCCAGAGTTGCAGTATTCATGAGCATATAAATTGACTCCAGGTAGGAGCACGTTACGTACTCCCCGTTCTCTGCAACGGATAACGGGCCGGTTACATTAAGAATTTCAAAGAGAGTCTTGAGCGCATCTTCTGCGATGTTCTTGTAGTAGTCCTCTCCCCAGCTTAGCGAGTTGATGACCAACTCCATCTGGGAATGTGCATCAACACCAGATGCGAGGGGATCGTAGTGGCCCAGCTCTTCAGCAAGAGACCACTCATAGACTTTGACCTGGTGCTCCTCACCAAGTTTCCGAATCGCCGCCCGGTATTTAGGGTCACCCTTCATGTCAATAATGATTCCAGGGAGACTGGATCGCATGTAGGCAAGGATAACCCTTAACATGGTCTGGGATTTACCGGAACCAGTCTTGCCGAAGACGATAGTGTGCAGGACATCTTCGAGGCGCTGGAAGACCGGTAATCCGCGAGAGAATTTATCGCTCTCGACACCATAGACGATGCAATCTTCAGGGGCAAAGCGGCCCGACTCAATACGCTTTTGCCACCAGAATTTTGAAATGATGGACTGGGTAATCGTGCGGGTGTAAGCGGTCGGGCTCAAGCGTGCGTACGAGGGCTGATTGAGGTAGGTTCGTAGCCACCACAAGATACCTTCGAAGACTCCAAATCCAATTCCGCCGAGAACCTGGAGGTGGAGGCTCCGGTACCAGGCACTACCAATATCACTTGCTTGGGTGAGCTGAGGAATGGTAGACCAAATCCCTACCGCAGCACCCAGAAGGCTAAGGGCACCAGCCGTGCAGACCATAGCCTTCCACGCAAAGCTCCACAGTTTCTTCTGGAACCCGCGGCTGACCCAGAGGCTGGTCAAGAACGATAGAGGGAAGACGATGGAGACAAACATGCCGAGAGTCAGCATAAGAGCAGACATTTGCGGGGTGACACGAAGCAAAGAGTGCGACCGTCCCATATTTTCTCGGTCGTTGCTAATGTCTCGCATAAGATAGCGTGCCATAATTTC
>ERZ773233.557-NODE-557-length-24437-cov-5.107743_pt1 | contig 24437 bp, 20 predicted proteins | sample MGYA00580991_ERZ773233 | MGnify/ENA primary metagenome ERZ773233 (study PRJEB29015, sample SAMEA2738178) | human oral metagenome | biome: human oral; feature: human-associated habitat; material: saliva | place: China | collected 2161 ...
CCCTTTTTTGCCTTCACCGGTGAAGGAAAGAGGGGTGAAGCCTTCACCTGCAAGTCGTTGATGCATAGTTTTTTACGGCCTTGTGGTGAAGAGGTGAAGGCAAAAAACGAAAAACGCCGGACGCGCGCGTAACGCGCGCGCGTTGGGAGGTGAAGTGGGGGCTGAGGTAGGTGGCGGGGGAATCCATGATCGAGAGGGCAGACCGAGCTCTGGTGAAAGAGGTCTTTCGGTAGCTGCCGCATCGCTCCAAATGTAGGATGAACCCAAAAAAACTCCCGACAAATCGCGGGGATTCGTCGGGAGTGTGGGGAGAGTGCGGCAGGGTGCCGTGCGGGGTCGGGAACTTAGTCCTGACGATTGGCACGCTTGCGCGCGTTGTGGTCGAGAATGATTTTGCGCATGCGCATGGATTTGGGCGTTACTTCCACATATTCGTCTTCGCGAATGTATTCCAGCGCTTCTTCGAGTGAGAAAACGGTGGGTGGAATGATACGCGCTTTGTCGTCGGCGCCCGATGCGCGCATGTTGGTGAGCTGTTTGGCCTTGGTCACGTTGATCACCAGGTCGTTTTCGTGGATGTGTTCGCCCACAATCTGTCCGGCATAGACTTCGTCTTGCGGAGAGATGAAGAACTTGCCGCGGTCTTGGAGGTGATCGATGGCGTAGGCAAAGGCCGTGCCGCCTTCGAGGGCGATCATCGAGCCGTTGCTACGACGCGAAATGTCGCCCTTATAGGGCTGATATTCCTTGAAACGGTGCGCCATGATGGCTTCGCCCTGTGAGGCGGTGAGCACATTGGTGCGCAAACCGATGATGCCGCGCGAGGGGATGTTGAATTCGATGTCGACGCGCTCGCCCATGTTGTGCATTGAGGTCATTTCGCCCTTGCGGCGCGTAACCATGTCGATCATCTTCGAAGCAAATTCCTCGGGCACGTTGATCATGAGCTCTTCGATGGGCTCTTCGCGCACACCGTCCACTTCGCGGAAGATGACTTGGGGCTGTCCCACTTGGATCTCGTAGCCTTCGCGGCGCATGGTCTCGACAAGCACCGAAAGGTGGAGCACACCGCGGCCGCTCACGATCCATTTGTCGGTGTCGGTACCTTGTTCCACACGCAGGGCGAGGTCTTTCTGCAATTCTTTCTCGAGGCGCTCGTTGATGTGGCGCGAAGTGCAGAATTTTCCCTCTTTGCCGAAGAAAGGTGAGTCGTTGATGGCAAAAAGCATGGACATGGTCGGCTCGTCGATGGCGATGGTGGGCAGGGGTTCGGGGTTTTCGAAGTCGCAGATGGTGTCGCCGATTTCGAAGTTCTCGAGTCCGATCACAGCGCAGATGTCACCGCTGTCGACCGAGGCCACTTTGGCGCGACCCATGCCTTCGAAGGTTTGCACTTCCTTGATTTTCGTCTTTTCGAAGGTGCCGTCGCGGTGGGCGATGGTGATGTTCATGCCTTCGCGCACAGTGCCGCGGTGCACACGGCCGATGGCGATGCGACCGGTGTAGTTCGAATAGTCGAGCGAGGTGATGAGCAGCTGGGGAGTGCCCTCGAGACGCGTGGGAGCGGGGATGTATTCGAGGATTTTGTCCAGCAGGTAGTGAATGTCTTCGGTGGGGTGATTGTAATCCTCGCCCATCCAGTTGTTTTTGGCCGAGCCGTAGACGACGGGGAAGCCGAGTTGCTCTTCGGTGGCGCCGAGTTCGAACATGAGATCGAACACCATTTCATAGACTTCCTCGGGGCGGCAGTTGGGCTTGTCGACTTTGTTGACGACAACGATGGGCTTGAGACCGATTTGGAGGGCTTTTTGCAAGACAAAGCGCGTTTGGGGCATGGGGCCTTCGAAGGCGTCGACGAGCAGCAGGCAGCCGTCGGCCATGTTGAGCACGCGTTCCACTTCACCGCCGAAGTCCGAGTGACCCGGGGTGTCGATGATGTTGATCTTGGTGTCTCGATAATTGATCGAAACGTTTTTAGAAAGTATGGTGATGCCACGCTCGCGTTCGAGATCGTTGTTGTCGAGCATGAGTTCGCCGGTTTGTTGATTGGAACGGAAGAGATTTCCCGCCAACAACATTTTGTCCACGAGCGTGGTTTTACCGTGGTCTACGTGGGCGATGATGGCGATGTTGCGAATGTCTTGCATTTAGGGGAGTGTTGAATTCAATTAAGCACACAAAAGTAGGGACATTTTGCAGCTGAGACAAGAAAAAGCCCGCCGTTTCGCGCGGCGGGCGGGGATTTGTGCGGAAAAAACAAGGTGAACACGACAATTTCAGCCTTGCAGAAACCGACGACTCAATGTGCGAACGGTATACCAGACCGACAAACAGCCGACGCCGAGCGAAGTGGCGAAGATAACGAGCGTGTCGGTGAGGTGGAGGCTCACAGGATAGGTGGGGGTGATGAAATTGCTGCCGTCGCCCATGCGGATGAGGCCAAATTCTTGTTGGAGCAGGACGAGTGTGACGCCGATGGCGAGGCCGGAGAGCGTGCCGATGAGGGCGATGAAACTGCCCTCGGTGACAAAAATGGAACGCACGCGCGATACGGACATGCCGAGGTGGCGAAGCGTGCGCACGTCGTCGCGTTTTTCGAGAATCACCATCGAAAGTGACGAAACGACGTTGAAGCAGGCGAGGAGAACGATGAACGTGAGGAAGAGATAGGCGAAGAATTTTTCGAACTTCATCACGTTGAACACGTCGGCTTGCTGCTCCATGCGGTCGAGCACCTGATATTTCGTGCCGACGGTGCGGCGAAGTTCGTCTTTCACGCGTTCGATGTTGCTGCCCGGGCGCAGTCTGAGCTCAAGGCGCGAGAGGCGGCCTTCTTTCTCGAAGAGGGTGCGCGCGAAGTCGAGGGAGGTGAGAATATAGGTGTCGTCGTACTTGCGTTGCCCCACGGCAAACGACAGACCGCCCGCGTGCAAATCGCCAATGGAGAACGATTCGATCGGATTGGCGAGGTTGATGCGTTCGCCGCCGCGAGGGGCGCAAATTTGGAGCTTGTCAAAATCGAGCGTTCCGATCTGTTGTGCCAGACCGTTGCCGAGTATGCCGTAATTCACGCCGGCCGATTGCAAAACATAGGGGTGTTGGTCGAGACCGTGGAGGATGTGGCGCAGTTGCACCACGTCGGCGAAACTGCTGTCCACGCCTTTGACCGTGACGATGAGGGGATGTCCGCGAAAGAGGATGAGGGCGTTGTCGGTCAGTGTGGCCGAGGCGCGACTCACTGCGGGGTTGCGGCGCACGGCTGTGAGAAGTGGGTCGTCGGCCGAGGCGAATTTGCCCTTCGTCGGGACAACGACGAGCTCGGGATCGAAGGTGGTGTAGAGACTGCTCACCAAATCGCGAAAACCATTGAAGACGCTCATCACGCATATCATGGCGGCGGTGGCCACACCGATACCCATCACGGCAATGGCGGTGATGATGTTGATGGCGTTGTGGCTTTTCTTGGAAAAGAGGTAGCGCCGGGCGATGAAGGTGTTGAGCAACATGGCGAAATGGGGTCAGAGTTTGAGAAGACGGTCGATGTTTTCGGCGTAGTCGAGGGAGTCGTCGATGAAAAACTTCAGTTCCGGGATGATACGCAACTGGTGTCGCACGCGTTTGCCCAACTCGAAACGCAAGGTGGCGGCGTTGGCGTTGATGTTGCGCACGATTTCTTCGCTGCGCTCTGAGGGAAATACGCTCAAGTAGGCGCGGCAGATGCTCATGTCGGGACTGATGTAGGTTTTGCTCACGCTGACGAGCACGCCGTGCATGGCTTTCGTTTGAAGGAGGAATATTTCGCTCAGCTCCTTCTGGAGGAGGCGGGCGATTTTCTGTTGGCGGGTTGTTTCCATTGTTGGGTTTTGTGAGGAAATCGCGGCCGGTGGTCGCGATTACGAGAGTTTGCGAATGAGAGTGAGGCCGTCGCGCAGCGGAAGAATGAGCGTTTCGACGCGCTCGTCGGCGGCTACGCGGTCGTTGAAGGCGCGAATGCCCTGCGTCTGCGCATCTTCGCGATTAGACTCGAGCACATGTCCGTCCCAAAGCGTATTGTCGGCCAGTATACAGCCACCTGGCGACAGGCGGGGGAGGAGAAACTCGTAGTAGGCGAGGTAATCGCGCTTGTTGCCGTCGACAAAGGCCAAATCGATGCCGTGCGGCACTTGATCTTCGGCTTGTAGGATGTCGCCGATCACCATTTTGATGTCTACTTGCTCGCGCCATGGACTGCCTTCCAGCCAAGGGCGCGTGAAATCTTCCTGTTCGTCGTTGATTTCGAAGGTGACAATGCGACTGCCTTCGGGCATGCCGGCGGCCATGGCCAGCGCGGAATAACCGGAATAAGTACCGATTTCCACCACAGTCTGTGGGCGGAGCATGCGACAGAGGAGCGTTAGCAATTTTCCCTGAAGCGGACCGCTTGCCATGCGTGGACGAAGCAAGTGAGTGTGCGTGGCTCGATAGAGCCGATGGAGATAAGGATGCTCCGGGCTCATGTGTTCGAGCAAATAGTCGTCGAGATCGGTGGCAGACATCGGCTTCAGAGTTTGAGACGGTAGGCGTTGGTGTTGCGTTGTTCGTAGCCGAGCGAGCGATACAGCCCGTTGGCTTCGACACGGTGCGGCGCGGAAGTGAGAATCAGGCTGCCGATGCCCAACTTCTTGGCACATTGGTGGACAAAGAGGAGCAAACGCTTGCCCAATCCGAGGCCGCGGTGGCGTGAGTCGACGACTACGTCTTCGATCCAGCCCTTTACGCCCGAAGGACAGCAGCCTACGCACAGAGTGCACATGCCTACGATCTCGCGGTTGGGCGTTCGCAGCGAGCGCACCGCATAAAGATGGACATTGGCGGAGGTGATGAGCGAAACATAGGCTTCGGCGCTGAGGCTCCGCGCTGTGAGTTGTCCGAGAAGTTCGTTCACTTGTTTGAATTCGTCGGGCGAAACGGTGGTCACCTCTTCGAGTTCGAACGGATCTTGGTCGCTTTCGACGACAATCGGACTGCGATTGCGCGCCAACAGCGTGCGATGCAGTTGCGCGAACGTATATCCCGGTTGCAACACGCTTTCTACGTCGGGAGCGATCTCTGCCAATGGCCCCAACACGAACTCTCTCGTGAGCATGTGGGGATGCGGGATCGTCAAGCCGGGCACATTGATCTGCAGGTCGCCATATTGCAGAATGTCGATGTCGATGGTGCGGTCGAAGTGCACGCCGTTTTGGCTTTTCACCTCGCGTCCCAGCGATTTCTCGAGCATTTGCGTCTTGCGAATGATCTCTGTCGGATGCATTCGCGTTTCAAAGATGGCAACGGCGTTGAGAAATTTGTGATCGGAGTCCATGTCCACCGGATCCGTCTCAATCAGCGTCGAAGCGCGCACCAGCGGACCGATGAGCGATGAGAGCAAACTGATGGCACGACGGATGTTAGCCTCGCGGTGTCCGAGGTTTGAACCGAGACCGATGTAGAGATCCATGGTGATCGAGCGGCGTTTTAGTCTACAATGAGCATGACGTCACCGAAGGTACCGAAGCGGTATTTCTCTTCGATGGCCACTTCGTAGGCGTGCATCACCTGTTCGTAGCCGCCGAAGGCTGCGGTGAGCATAAGCAAGGTGGAAAGTGGCATTTGGAAGTTCGAGAACATGGCATCGGCCACGCTGAAATCGTATGGGGGGAAGATGAATTTGCTCGTCCACCCCTCATATTCTTTGATGCGGCCCTCAGTGCTCACGCAAGTCTCCAGGGCGCGCTGCACGGTGGTGCCGACGGCGCAAATTTTGTGGCCGGCTTCTTTGGCGCGGTTCACGATTTCGCAGCATTCGGCGTTGACGTGCATCTCTTCGCTCGTCATTTTGTGCTTCGTGAGGTCTTCTACGTCCGTTTGGTTGAAGCCTCCGAGTCCGCAGTGGAGCGTGATGAAGGCCGACTCGATGCCTTTGATCTCCATGCGCTTGAGCATTGATTTGCTGAAGTGCATTCCCGCTGTGGGGGCGGTCACTGCACCTTCGTGGCGCGCGAAGATGCACTGGAAACGCTCCAAGTCTTCGGGTTCGGCCGGGCGCTGAATCACTTCACGCGGCAGGGGCGCTTCGCCCAACGCGTAGAGCGCTTTCTTGAACTCCTCGTGTTCCCCGTCATAGAGGAAGCGCAGCGTGCGGCCGCGGCTGGTGGTGTTGTCGATCACCTCGGCCACGATCGAATTGTCCTCGCCGAAATAGAGTTTGTTGCCGATGCGGATTTTGCGCGCCGGGTCTACGAGCACATCCCAGAAACGTTGTTCGCGATTGAGCTCACGAAGCAGAAAGACTTCGATGCGTGCGCCCGTTTTCTCCTTGTTGCCGTAGAGGCGAGCGGGGAAAACTTTGGTGTCGTTGAACACGAACACGTCTTGATCGTCGAAGTATTCGAGGAAATCTTTGAATTCGCGGTGTTCAATCTCGCCCGTTTTGCGGTGAAGCACGAGCATGCGACATTCGTCGCGGTGTTCGGCGGGATATTCGGCAATGAGTTCGGGGGGAAGTTTGAACTTGAATTGAGAAAGTTTCATGCGGCTGAATGGGTCTTGTTGCCCGCAACGGGTGAGCCTTTGCGGCGAAAGGCGAGCGAGGCAACGGGGATTTTATTGAGGTAATTCGGTTTCGATGGTTTGCTGCGCGAGCCATTGTTCGAAATCGTCGAGACGATGACAATCTTCCACGCGCACATCGCCCACTTGCGTGCGGCGGAGCGCGGTGAGGTGCGCGCCGCTGCCGAGGGCGAGGCCGATGTCGCGCGCCAAAGCGCGGATGTAGGTGCCTTTCGAGCAAACAATGCGAAGGGTGATGGTGGGTGCGTCGCCGATAAGCGAGGCATCGAGCAGTTCGATCTCATCAATGCGCAGCAACTTGGCTTTCAGCGGCACTTCTTCGCCTTTGCGCGCCATTTCGTAGGCGCGGCGCCCGCCGACTTTGCAGGCCGAGAAGGCAGGAGGCACCTGCATGATGTCGCCGATAAACTGCTTTAGCGTCGTTTCGACGAGCGCACGGTCGATATGACTCGTGGGATAGGTGGCATCGATGGGATGTTCGAGGTCGAAACTCGGTGTTGTCGCACCGAGGCGGAGGGTGGCCACGTATTCTTTCACGCCGGCTTGCAGTGTGTCGATCTTTTTCGTAGCGCGGCCTGTGCAAACGATCATTACCCCGCTGGCGAGCGGATCAAGTGTGCCTGCATGGCCGACTTTGAGTTTCGTTCCGCCCATGGCTTGCGTCAATAACCACCGTACTTTGGCCACCAGTTGAAACGAAGTGAGGCCAAGCGGTTTGTCGAAGGCAAGGATTTGTCCGGACAGGAAATTCATGAGGCAGAAGTTGGGGAGTTTTGCGCGAAAGTGGTGGACTTTTCAGTGAAAACCGTGGACTTTTTCGCGCCGGTTGTGGAGTTTGCCGCCGTTTGCGTCGCAGCCTGCTCGTGTTCGTGTTCGGTTTTGAGCGAAACGCCGCAGAAGGGGAGCAAAAGAATGAGCAGCCCGACGGCAATGCGGTACCATCCGAAGGCACGGAAGCCGTAGCGCGTGATATAGTGGATGAAGTATTTCACCGCCACGAGGCCTACGACGAAGGCGACGACGTTGCCCAAAAGCAAGACGGTGAGGTTGTTGCCCGCAGTGAGCACTTCGGCGCCGCCGTCCTTGACCAAATCGTAGATCTCCTTGAGCGTGGCGCCGAACATGGTGGGCACGGCGAGGAAGAAGGAGAATTCGGCGGCGTGCTTACGGCTGAGGCGCTGCTGCATGCCGCCGACGATGGTGGCCATGGAGCGAGAGGTGCCGGGAAGCAGCGCGGCGATGCACTGATAGAGTCCGATGACGAAGGCGCGGCGGTAGGTGAGGGGCGTTTCGTCGGAGGTGTGGTTGAAAAGGCGGTCGCAAAAGAGCATGAACACACCGCCCACGACGAGCATCACGGCCACCATTTGCACGCTTTCGAGGTTTTGGTCGATGATCTTCTTGAGCGTCACGCCGACCACCACAGCGGGTAGTACGCCGACCACGAGTTTCAGATAGAAAGGCCAAATGCGGCTCCACCACGTGCCGCCTTCACGATCGGTGGGCGGGTTGAAAAAGCGACGCCAATAGAGCACCACGACCGAAAGGATGGCGCCGAACTGGATGATGACCGTGAAAGCCTTGACAAAGTCGGTCATTTCGACGCCAAGCAGGCCTTCGGCAATCATCATGTGCCCGGTTGAACTGACAGGAAGGAACTCTGTGAGGCCTTCTACGATGGCAATGATGAGGGCTTGGAGGGTGGTCATTCGGCAGTGCTGGATTGTGATTTCAAGGCTTCGGACTGTTCGTCGCTTGTTTGCTTGAGGACAGTGCTGTTGTCCTTCTTCGGACGATAGAGGATGGCCACGATCACGAACAGATAGCCCACGAAGCAGACCATCGGCGCCACTACTGTGCGACGCGTGTTGAAGATTTCGGGATTAAACTGCGTGTCGGTGCTGCCCGAACCGCTCATTAGAATGAAACCGATGAAGATGGTGACGAGCGCAATGCCGAGAAGTAGGAAATTGATGCGCGTAAAGGCGAAAAGCGATTTGTGTTGCATGACAAAAGCGAGTGTGTGAATGAGGAAATCAATAGAAAAGGGCATCGTCGCGGCGCATGCCGATGTGACGATTGACCGAGAAATAGGCGCTGATCACGGTGAGGCTGATGCCCACTGCGGGCACGCCGATGAGGGTGAGCACCATTACGGTCGGGGTGACGAGCATCGAAACGTCTTCGTCCCAACTGCGCAGTCCGAGCATGGCGCCCCAGAGGGTAAGGTCGGCCACGATCGACGAGATGAGGCCGATGTAGAAGGCTTGCGTCAAGAAGGGGCGGCGGATTAAACTCCATTTTGCGCCGACGAGCTTCATCGTTTGGATGGCATCTCGGCGTTTGGCCACGCTCATGCGCAGGGTGTTGTTGATCAAGGCGAGGCTGACGAAGCCAAGCAGGACGGCGACGATGAGCAGAATGATGCTTACTTTGCGAATGTTGCGATTGACGTCTTTCATCAAGTCGCCGGGGTAGATTACATCGCTCACTCGCGCGTCTTTGTTGAGGAGAGGCATGTAGCGCTGCAGCGAATCGGTGTCGGCATAGTTGGCTTTCAGGTGTACCTCGAACGATGCGGGGATGGGGCTGCTGCCTAAGAAGTCATTGTCCAGACCTGAGGCTTCAACTTGCTGGCGTGTGGCCTCTTCCTTCGAGGTGTAGACCACTTGGCGCGTATAGGGTTGGCTTTTCAAGAGCGTTTGCAACTGATAGGCCTGCTGTTGGTCGATGCTGTCGTTGAGGAGCACTTCGACGGTGAAGTTTTCGCGCAGCGAGCGGCTGAGGTTGTCGGCCAGGGCGGCAAAAAAGAGCACGGTGCCCACAAGGATGAGCACCATCGTCGTACTGATGCAAGCAGTGACGGAGTCTAAGCGACCGCCGCGGGGCGATTTTTTCTTTCTCATGAGGCGATTTGGCGATTGAGATGACCCTATTGCCTAAGAAGAGGGCATAATCTGGGTAAATTGCTGCAAATATACGGATGAAGATTGTATTTTGTAGCGCTTTGCTGTTTTTTTAACGGATTTCCTCGCGGCGCAGGGGGTAATTACCGCGTTGTTGTTCGAAATCTTCGGGTGCGGCGCGCAGTCGCTCGGTGTCGGTGAGCGGATTGTAGAGGCGAAGTTGCGCAAGGGCGCGTTCGGGCAGTCGATGGGTGAGCGTTGTGGGCAGCGCACCGTAGACAAAGCCGGCGGGCAAGGCGGGTGCGGGAATGTCGAAGTGGGCATCGAGCCCAAAGTGGCGGGCGATGGCTTCAAGGCTCATGCGCGTGCCGTTGGCCTTGCCGTCGGCGCTGTAACCGGCCACGTGCGGTGTGGCAATCAGTGCGTCGCGCAGCAGCGAGGCGGAGATGTGCGGTTCGTTTTCCCACGTATCGATCACTGCGGCACGGATCTTTCCCTCCGAGAGTGCCCATTCCACGGCCGCGGTGTCGGCACATTCGCCGCGTGCGGCGTTGACAAACACCCGACAGCGCTGCAGACTTTCGAAAAAGGCGCGGTCGGCCAAGTGGAACGTGGCGTGTTCGCCCTCAAAGGTGAGCGGCGTGTGCAAACTGATGACGTCGGCTTCGCGCGCCAAGTCGCCAAGCGTGTGAGGTTCGCCCTTCGGCGGATCGCAACGCAGTACGCGGCAGCCCTCGGCGGCCAAGATTTCGGCAACAGCCGTCCCGACGTGGCCGACACCTACGATGCCGACGGTCAAACCGCTGAGCGTGGCGCAGAACGGTGCGTTCCTCGGATCGAAAGTTTTTGAGCACGCAACATTATGTGCCGTAGAATGGGGTAAGTTGCCCAAGTTTTTATCGGTAGTGGGGACATTTGCGGCGCACTCCCCCTCATTCGTGGAAAAAGCACGCTCATCCGCGGCGAAATCTCTCTCATTCGCTTCAAAACGTCTTTCATTGGTGTCGAAACGCCCTTCCCCTTCCGCAAAACACCCCTCGGCGGCGGCAATCCACAGGCTGTTGCGCACATATTGCGCCACGCTGCGCGCATTACAGCCCGGACAGTTGTGCCAAGCAATGCCCTTTTGGGCAAGATAAGCCTTGTCGATGTGGTCATGTCCGATGGTGGCAGTGACAACCAGTTGAACTTTGCTCCCATCGAGTAGGGCGCGGTTCACTTGGGTGCGGGTTCGCGTGATGAGCACGTCGGCTTCGCGCACATCGTCGGCCGTTATCGCAGCACCGGGGAGAAAAACGCACGCGCCGAGGCGCGCTGCGGCTTCGCGGATGAAGGGAATTTTGTCGTCGATGACGAGTCGGAGCATATTCTTGGAGTGTGAGGATGAAAAATGGTGAGGTGGGTCGAGAAATCGCACGGCCGAAAAGACATTGCGCGCGAAAACATCGGCGTGGGCGAGCCATTGTTTTCGCGCGCTGTCGAGTTGTGGCGGTTATTCTCCGCGTTTGCGCAAGCGTTCGAGGTTGCGTTGGCGCATATTGACCACGCTTTTCGAATCTTTCTGCTTGATGAGTTTTTCCGGCTTCTGTTTGTCGAGCGGAAGTGCCGTCAAATCCCAATCTTCGTTGAGATCCCAGTTGGCTTTCACCTCAAGGAGTTTCGGAGAGTAGTACACGGCTTCCGGTTCGGTGTGCGATGTCCAGTCGCCGGTGGTCCATTTGCCGTCGCGGTTGCGGTCTAAATAGCAACGCAAGTAGTAATTGCCCGGACGCACGTAGTAAAATTCGGCGCGGCCGTCGCGAATGTTCACTTGGCGCTCCACATTGCCGGAGGTGTTGAGGAGTTGCACCACAGCGGTGGTGTCGGCGTGGCGAAGACTGACGAAAAGGGTGCCGAAGTCTTCGAGTTTCGCGATTTCGTAGTTACGTTCCGTGCGCTTGTTCGTCATGCCGTAGATGGAACGCACGGCTGCCGAGTCGATCACAAACTTGTAGCGTTGCGAAGGTCGCCACTCTGCGCGCAACACGGCGGCCAGCGGATTGCCCGGCACGCTGTCGAGGGCAAAAGGTGCGTCGTGCCACAGCGTATCGACCCGCAGTTGAAGATGAATCCCGTCGGCGCGCAGTTGCGCCAGCGGTTGTGGGAAAGTAAGCGTCACGTTGCGGTCGGGAGTGAGCGGACTGCTCGGCGAAGTCTTGATCTCGAGAAATTCTTCTTGGGGCTTTTCGTCGCTGAAGTCCCCGCGTTTGTGGCGGCGTTCGCGCTGTTTCTCCCACTTGGCCAGTTCTTTCTGTTTCGCTGCGAGGCGTTTGGCGAAAGTCGTCTTGGGCACGAGCTCGAGGGTGTCGGTTTTGGCGCGCGCCACCTTGAGCGAGTCGTCCCAATCATCGTAGGTGCAAGCCAATCGCAGCGTGTCGAGATGCAAAAGTGTGGTGTCCGTCAGCCAATAGGTGAGCGTGTCGTTGCCGCGGTTGGCCACGGTGAACAGACTGCGGTCGGCATTGAAGTTCAAGCCGCGCAGTTTCGGCCGACTGGGCGAAGGGCCGGTGAAATAGAGCGTGAACCATTCGGGCACGTCGCGGAGGTACTTGAGAAAGTGGCGGGGGCGGTAGTCGACTTTGAAGGCGCGCACCACAAGATCGTCGGGCATGAAGCGCGTGTAGTGGATGGTGCGGATCGAGTCGTAGCGCGTGCTGTCGACCCACGCCGTGTCGTAGCGCACCGCCGGGCTCGACGAAGCCGTGAGCGGCGAGTTGAGCCAACCGATGGCCTCGGTGGGTTGCGAATAGCGGAAATCTCCATCGGCATCTTGCAGCGCGTAGATGCGATAGTTGCGTTGGGCGTTCACCCCCTTGATGGAAAAATAGCCGGAGGCGTCGGTGCGCGCCACGCGGTCGAAGGGTTTGCCCGTGAAGGCGGAGTCCGACGCATCGAAGTGCAGACCGACCAAAATGCCCTTCACCGGTTCGAGGTCTTCGGCGTTGAGAATGCGGCCGGACATCTGCATGGTGTCGGTCGTGGCGCCCGTGGAGAAGATATAAGTGTACTGCCCCATCGGATTGCCTTCGTTGTTGTCGGTGATGGCGTCGGAGAAATCGACCGTGTAGGTAGTGTTGGGAATCATCGAGTCGAGGAGTTCGACCGTGATTTTGCGCCCTGCCACTTTGATTTCGGGCTGTTCTATTTGCGGCGGCGAGACAATGATTTTCTCAGACGGGTTGTCTACCTTGATGAGTTCGTTGAAAGTGAGGCTGAACTTCACTTTTTTGCCGCGTCCCACCTTTTCCGGCGCGCTCATGTGCACGATGTGCGGTGGGGTCTCGTCGTAGGGACCGCCGTCGGGGCCGCTGCCTTGGTTGGCGCAGCCCGTCCAAAAAGCCAAGAGGCCGAGGAGAACGGCGAGGAGGAGGGGAAGTTTTTTCAAAGCGGGGGAGTTTTTGGGGTGAAATCCCGAAACAAACAGTGCTTTCCGGGGAAGTTAGACGTTCATCGCCAAGATCTCTTCGATGAGATCGCGGTGGTTCGAAAGACGCGGCACCTTGTGTTGTCCGCCGAGCTTGCCGCGGCTGCGCAACCAGTCGTCGAAAAGCGCGGGACGCGCCACGACGATTTCGAGTTCCTGGAGCGTGATGTCCTTATAGCGCTTGGCATCGTAGTCCGAGTTGATGGCGCGCAGCGCTTCGTCGAGCGAGTGGGCGAAAAGGTTGAGGTCGGCCGGCGCTTTCGTGAACTCGATGAGCCACTGGTGGCGGCATTTGCCCGCCGCGTCCATGAATACCGGTGCGGCGGTGTACTCGCGCACCTCGGCACCCGTGGCTTGGCAGGCCGCTTTCAGTCCTTGCTCGGCATTGTCCACCATGAGTTCTTCGCCGAAAGCGTTGATAAAACTCTTGGTGCGGCCGCTGATCACAAACTTGTGGGGGAAGGTCTGGGTGAAACGCACCGTGTCGCCGATTTGGTAGCGCCACAATCCGCACGAAGTGCTGATGACCAGCGCATAGTGGCGGCCGGCTTCCACCTCCCACAGCGGGAGAACGGTGGGATGTGCCGTGCCCACTTCTTCGAGGGGGATGAATTCGTAGAACACATCGTAGTCGAGCATGAGCGTCATGGCGCGATCGCCCGGATCGGTTTGGAGACCGAAGAAACCCTCTGAGGCATTGTAGGTTTCCATGTAGTGCATGCGTGCCGAAGGGATGAGGCGATGATACTGTTCGCGGTAGGGGGTGAAGGCCACTCCGCCGTGGAAGAACACTTCGAGGTTGGGCCACACCTCATCGATGGTCTTTGCGCCGGTGCGCTCGAGCACTTTCATCAGCACGGCCATCATCCACGAGGGTACGCCTGCGATGGAAGTCACGTTTTTGTCGAAGGTTTCTTCGGCGATGAGTTCGCGTTTGCGGTCGAAATCTTCGAGCAGCGCCGTCGTCTTCGAGGGCACACGGAAGAGACGCACGAAGGGTGAGGCGTTTTCGTTGAGAATCGCGCTCAAATCGCCCACGCGCGAGGAGGGAGAGTCGTAGTTGGGCTGGTGACTGCCGCCGAGTATGAGTGAGCGGCCGGTGAACAGGCGGCTGTCGGGGCGGTTGCGTAGGTAGATGGCCACGGAGTCGCGGCCGCCGGCGTAGTGGAGATGCTGCAAACCGCGGTCGCTCACGGGGATGAACTTGCTCTTGTCGTTCGTTGTGCCCGATGATTTGGCATACCAACGCACGCGGCCGGGCCAAAGGATGTCGCGTTCGCCGCGACGCATGCGGTCGATGTCGCCTTTCAGCGCCTCGTAGTCGGTGAGGGGCACGCGAGCGGCAAAATCTTCGTAGCTGCGCAGACGGTCATAGCCGTGGCGTTCGCCCCAAGCCGTGCGGGCGGCACTGCGCACCAGCCGAGTGAGGACGGCGCGTTGGAGTTGTTCGGCGTGATCGGCGTAACTGTCGATGGCGGCCACGCGACGGGCGAAGAAGGTGCGGACGAGCGGAGTGAGATTCATGGGAGAGGTTGCGTGAGGTAGTGAGCGAGGACGGTGAGGTCTTCGGGATAGGTGAGTTTGAGGTTGCGCTCTTCGCCGGGAACGAGGGCGATGTCGATTTCGGGGCAGTAGCGGAACACCACGCTGCAGTCGTCGGTGGCGCGAAAGTCGGGGTCGGCCAGCGCACGGCGGTAGGCTTCGAAGAGCACCGGCGCGTGGAAACCTTGCGGGGTCTGCACTCTGCGCAGCAAAGCGCGGTTGGGCACGCGGCGCATTCGGCCGTCGGCGTCGACTTCGATGAGGGTATCGACGACGGGCAGCACAACATTGGCCACGGCATGGCTGCGTAGCGCGGCGCACACGCGGCCGATGAGCGAACGGCTCACACCGGGGCGCACGGCATCGTGGATGAGAATGCGCACGGCGCGGGGATTATCGGTCGAAAGTTGTTGATTGTCGTCGGAGTGTGCTCTGTTTGCTGTAGCACTTTGTGGGTTGTCTGCGAAAAGTTGTGATGTTTCGGCTGAAAGTTCACTGTTTTCCGCGGAAAGTAGGGGACTTTTTTCCGTGGCTTGTGGACTTTTTCCCGAAGACAGGCCGGCCGGGGCGCAAACCGCGCTATTTGGCGGCGAAGTTGTGCTCTTTTCCTCTCTCTCCACAGGATTTTTCAGCGTTCCGTCTTCGCGAAGAAAGGCGCGCAGGCCGTTGAGGGTGGAGTCTTGGCGCTCTTTGCCGCCGGCCACCACTTGCGTCACTCTCGGGTGGGGCTGTTGCTGCAAAATGGCGCGCACCTCGTCGAGGTGGTCGGGATGCGCCACGATGCCGATCTCGTCGATCTCCTCGCTTTGCTCAAAGGCCGCGATGCTGTGCTCGAGCACGGTGCGACCGGCCACAAGCGTGAACTGCTTTGGGCGCGCACTGCCGAAGCGGCTGCCGGTCCCGCCGGCGAGGATGAGGGCGATGGTGTGGGGCATGGGGAGGAAAGAGCGGTTTGTGGTGGCTGTGAGTGAAAACCTGTGGAGTTTTTTGGCCGAAAATCGAAGCATCCGGTGAACGCTGCGGAGGGGCAACGTACAACCGGGAAATGAGAATAAAAAAGAGGGAGAAATGGCGATTTATCCGAAGATGTGGCGATAAATCTTGTCGGTGGCGCCGGCATGCTCGGCAATGTAGTTGCCGGCTTGGGCACCTGCAGAGGCGGCGTGCGCGGGATGGGCCAGATAGTCGTCAAGCAGTTTGCTCAAGTCGGCGGCCGATGTGATTTCGCGGCAACCTCCGTTGGCCAACAGGGCTTGGGCTTCGGTGAACTTCTTGTTGTTCGGGCCGATGATGACGGGTACGCCGTAGACGGCGGCCTCGGGCACGTTGTGAATGCCCACACCGAAACCGCCGCCCACGTAGGCGACGCTGCCATAGCGGTAGATGGAGGAGAGTAGGCCGTAGGAATCGACGATGAGCACGTCGAAGTCGGCCACAGTCTCTTCGGTGGCTTCGGAATAGCGGACGCAGCGGCGCGTGATGCGGCTTTCGATTTCCTTCAAGTGGCCGGCGCTCACCACGTGGGGCGCGATGACGAGACGGAGATCCTCGCGGCGGTTGACGTAGTCGAGGAGTATTTCTTCGTCGGGCGCCCATGTGCTGCCGGCGACGAGAACGGTGTGCCCTTGGGCGAAGCGTTCGACGAGAGGGAGGGGACGTGCGGCGCGACGGATGTCGATGACACGGTCAAAACGGGTGTCGCCAGTGACGGTGACGTTGTCGGTCACGCCGATGCGCGCAAGGAGTTTGACGGAAAGGCGGTTTTGTACAAAAAAATGGGTGATGCGGCGCAGACAACGGGCATAGCGACGGCCGTACCACTGGAAAAAGATTTGTCCGGGGCGAAAAATGCTGCTGACGGAGTAGACGGGAATGCCTTTGCGGTGGAGTACGTCGATGTAGTTGCGCCAAAACTCGTATTTGATGAAGATGGCCATCTCGGGATGGGCGAGTTTGACGAAACGGCGCGCGGCGGTGGGGGTGTCGAAGGGGAGGTAGCAAACGAGGTCCGCACCTTTGTAGTCTTTGCGCACTTCATAGCCGGAGGGCGAGAAGAAGGTGAGGAGGATTTTGCGCTTGGGTTGTTCGCGACGCAGGCGTTCGATGAGCGGACGTCCCTGCTCAAATTCGCCGAGTGAGGCGGCGTGCACCCAAACGTAGCGATCTTCGGGCGCGATGTGCTCGCGAAGTAGCCGGCGGGTGCGGCGTTGACCACGTACCATGGCGCGCGCCTTGCGATGGCCGAAGGCCGCCACAAGGCGCACGAGGAAGGCGTAAATGTAAATGCCGAAGCTATACATAGAATTAAGAGAGTGTGTCGATGGCAAACTGGATGCGGCGGAGGGTTTCCTCCTTACCGAGGAAGGCGGAAAGCTCGTACATGTCGGGACCCTTGCCGGTTCCGACGAGGGCAACGCGCCATGCGTTCCAAGGTTTCGCACCTTCGGCTTCACACCAGGGGTCGATGGCGGCTTTCTGGCTTTCGGCCGAGAAATCGTCGAGGGCGGAGAGGCGTTCGGCCACACCGCGCATCACGGCGGCGGAGTCTTCTTTCCAGTTCTTCTTGACAAACTTGTCTTCGCGGTCGAATGCGGTGGGCGCCACGAAGCAGAAATCGCACAAAGGCCAGAGGTCGGAAACGAAACTTACGTTGCGCTTTTTGGTTTGTCCGCTTTGGGCGTCGACGTATTCCACGTTTTTCGTTTTCAACATGTCGATCACGGCGGCGGCACGCTCGGGGGTGGTCGTGATGTTGTGCTGGGCGAGCACTTCGACGAGGGCGGGCGCCAATTCTATGGCGGGTGTGGCGAGAAGGTACTCGCGGTTGAACCACCAGCCCTTGACATAGTCGAACTTCGCGCCGGCTTTCGAGCATTTGGTGAGGTCGAACTTGGCAATCAGCTCGTCCATGCTCATGATTTCCTGATCATCGCCGGGATTCCAGCCGAGGAGGGCGAGGAAGTTGACGACGGCCTGCGGGAGATAGCCGCTTTCGCGATAACCGCTGCTGACTGTGCCGTCGGGGGCGTGCCATTCGAGGGGGAAAACGGGGAATCCGAGCTTGTCGCCGTCGCGTTTCGAGAGTTTGCCGTTGCCGGTGGGCTTGAGCAGGAGGGGAAGGTGGGCGAAACGCGGCATGGTGTCGGTCCAACCGAAGGCGCGATAGAGCAAAACGTGGAGGGGTGCGGAGGGCAACCACTCTTCGCCGCGGATCACGTGGGTGATTTCCATGAGATGGTCGTCGACAATGTTGGCCAAATGGTAGGTGGGCAACTGATCGGCGCTCTTGTAGAGGACTTTGTCGTCGAGAATCGAGGAATTGATGACCACATCGCCGCGAATGAGGTCGTCGACGTGCACATCTTCGCCGGGTTCGATCTTAAAACGCACCACATATTGGTCGCCGCGTGCAATGCGCGCTTCCACTTCTTCGGCGGAGAGGGTGAGCGAGTTCTCCATTTGTCCGCGTGTGGAGGCATCATATTGGAAATTGGCGATGCTTTCTCGAGCGGCATTCAGGGCTTCGGGCGTGTCGAAGGCGATGTAGGCTTTGCCTTCTGCGAGGAGTTGATCGACATAGTGCTTATAAATGTCGCGACGTTCGCTTTGGCGATACGGACCTTTGTCGCCGCCGAAGCTAACGCCCTCATCAAATTGAATGCCGAGCCACTTAAATGATTCGATGATGTAGTCTTCTGCGCCGGGGACGAAGCGTGCGGAGTCAGTGTCCTCAATGCGGAAGATCAGTTTGCCGCCGTGTTGGCGCGCGAAGAGATAATTATAGAGTGCCGTGCGGACTCCGCCGATATGCAGGGGGCCTGTTGGACTGGGGGCGAAGCGAACGCGTACGTTTTGTTCGGACATTGTCGTTGAGAATTGGCTGTTTTTGAAATCTTGCAATATGCAAAATTACGGCTTTTGTGGAAGAGTTACAAGCCGTGTGGGCGTTTTTTGCCTTTTGTGCGGGGCTTTGCGATGAGGGTGGGGAAGTAGACTACGAATTACTTGCGTTTTTTCGTGCCGCCTTTCTTCTTTGTGCCACCTTTTTTGGGCTTTTTCGAGGAACCGGCCTTTTTGTTGGCTTTTTTGCGGCCGAAAGCTTCGGGACTCGGCGCGCCGGGATGCTTGCCGGCCTGTTTGGGCGAGGGACGCTGCCCCTTTTTGGGCACAGGCGGGATGTAACTGTCGTCTTCCACCAAGGAGAAGTCGAGTTGTCGGCGTTCGAGGTTGGCACGTTCCACACGGAAGCGCACTTTGTCGCCCAAATTGTAAATGCGCTTCGTGCGGCGACCCACCAAACGGTAGTTGTCTTCGTCAAACTCGTAGTAATCGCTCGAAAGGTCGCGGAGCGGCACCATGCCTTCGCACTTGGTGAGGATATCTTCGACGTAAATGCCAAATTCTGTCACGCCGGAAATCACGCCGTCGAACTCTTGGCCGATGCGGTCGGCCATAAATTCCGCTTGCTTGTACTTTATCGACGCGCGCTCGGCTGTTGCCGCCACTTGTTCGCGCTCGGAGCAGTGTTCGCACAGCTCTTCGTACTTCTTTGCGCTCACCGATCGGCCGCCTTCTGCGTACTTGGCGAGCAAACGGTGCACCATCAAGTCGGGATAGCGGCGGATGGGCGAGGTGAAATGCGTGTAGTGGCGGAACATCAGTCCGTAGTGTCCGATGTTGTGTACCGAATAGCGTGCTTTCATCATGGCGCGAAGTGCCACGATCTCCACTACATTTTCCTCTTTCTTGCCCTTCACTTCGCCGAGCAGGTCGTTGAGGGCGTGCGAAATCTCGGTTTTCGTACCTTCGGTGCGCACCTTGTAGCCGAATTTCGCCACGAAGCCGCGCAGTTTCTCGAGCTTTTCGGGATCGGGCACGTCGTGAATGCGATAAGGCAACACCTTGGGTTGCTTGCCTTTGGGGACAACCGCGATGTGTTCGGCCACAGAACGGTTGGCCAAGAGCATGAATTCTTCCACCAACTTGTTGGCATCTTTCGCCACCTTGACGTAAGTAGAGATGGGATGTCCTTTATCGTCGATTTCGAAGCGCACTTCTGCGCGATCAAACCCGATGGATCCGGCTTTGAAACGCCGAGCGCGGAGTTGTTTGGCCAAGCGGTCGAGGAGCAAAATCTCGGCCGCCCATTCGCCCACCGGGTGGGCTGCCGAACCGTCCACCGCCGGGTGATCGCCCGGCAATGCGAGGTCGTCGGCCGAAGCCTGTCCGTTGCGCTCGATGATGTTTTGGGCTTCTTCGTAAGTGAAGCGGCGGTTGCTCTCGATGACGGTTTTTGCGATGTGGAACTTGAGGATTTCCGCTTTTTCGTTCATTTCGAAAATCGCGGAATAGGCCAGTTTCTCTTCATTCGGGCGCAGTGAGCAGATGAAGTTGCACAGTCGTTCCGGCAACATGGGGATGGTGCGGTCGACCAAGTAGACACTCGTCGCGCGGTCGAAGGCTTCGCGGTCGATGGCGCCGTCTTCCTTTACATAATGGCTCACGTCGGCGATGTGCACGCCCACTTCCCATCGGTCTTCGCCGAGAGGACGAATCGAAAGTGCGTCGTCGAAGTCTTTGGCGTCGCGGGGGTCGATGGTAAAGGTGGGCACGTTGCGGAAATCTTCGCGGCGCGCAATTTCCTCGGCCGTGATACCCGCTTCGAGTCGCTCGGCGGCGTGCTCAATGGCCTCGGGATAGTGGTAGGGGAGGCCATATTCGGCCAAGATGGCGTGCATCTCGGTGTCGTTTTCGCCCTCGGCGCCCAAAATGTCCACCACTTCGCCCACCGGACTCTTGCTGTCTTCGGGCCAATCGGTGATTTTCACCACCGCTTTGTCGCCGGTTTTTCCGCCGTGCAGGGCATCGGCCGGTATAAAGATGTCTGTGGCCAGTCCGCGCTCGTTGACGAGGAACGCATAGTTGCGCTCTACGTGGAGGCGGCCCACGAAGGTTTCGCGGGCGCGGCGAATGATTTCAGTCACTTCGGCCTCGCGGGTGTGCCCACGTCGGCGAGCCAGCATCGTCACCCGCACATGGTCGCCGTCGAGGGCGTGGTGTGCGTTGCGTTCGGTGACGAGAATGTCCTTGCCGCCGTCGTCCGGAACGAACACGTTGTGGCCGTTTCGCTTGCGGCGAAACACCCCTTCGATGATTTGCACGTCGCGTTCGGCATGGCGATAGTGGCCTGTGCCGTCGGTGGTGAGGAAATCGTCGGCAACGAGGTCGGCCAACGTGTCGAGTACGAGCATCTTGGCCGGGTGGTTCACCGCTCCCACAGCACGGAAGAGCGATTTTACGTTATAGGTGGCGCCGGCGCTGTGTTCGAACACGACGAGCAGGCGATTGCGCACTTCTTTTTTGTTCAGGCGGGTGCCTGTAGTCTTTTTGGCCATGATGTTGGGGAGGTTAAAGTACTATTTTTTCTACTGCCCCCTCGGTGTGGGGCATGAACACGGCGGCGCTTTCGCCGAACTTTTCGGTGTCTTCGGTGGTGAGAAAGCGCAATGAGCCGCCGCGCGTCAGTTTTTCGTCCATTTCGGGGTGGCGGCGGAGATAATCGGCGAGCGAAGCCGCCACATAGTCGCCTTGTGCCACCACACGAACGTGCGGCGGAAGGAAACGCACGATCTTGTCCATCAGCAACGGATAGTGCGTGCAGGCCAGCACGAGGGTGTCGATCTGCGGATCGCGCGAAAGGATGTCTTTCAGCCGCTGTTCCACGAAGTAGTCGGCGCCCGGTGAGGCATATTCACCATATTCCACCAGCGGCACCCACATCGGGCAGGCTTGTCCCGTGACGACGATGTCGGGGTGGAACTTGGCGATCTCGAGTTCGTAGCTTTTCGAACGAATCGTGCCCTGTGTGCCGAGAATGCCCACGTGGCGCGTGCGCGTCAAGTCGCCTACGGCTTCGACGGTGGGGCGAATCACCCCCAACACGCGGCGATCGGGTGCCATGTGCGGCAGATCCTGTTGTTGGATGGAGCGTAAGGCCTTGGCCGAGGCCGTGTTGCAGGCCAAGATGACGAGTTCGCAGCCGCGGGCGAAGAGTTCCGTCACGGCTTGCAGGGTGTAGCGATACACTACGTCGAAGGAGCGCGAACCGTAGGGTGCGCGGGCGTTGTCGCCGAGGTAAAGATAATCGTAGTCGGGCAAGCGTCGGCGAATTTGTCGCAAGATCGACAAGCCGCCGTAGCCCGAATCAAAAACACCGATCATGTATGGAGCGGAATTGAAACAAAGAAGTGATGCGCTCTCGCCGTCATTGCACGTTGAGCAAGCGCGCTTTCACGAAGGGAGTGATGTCTTCCGACTTTTCGGGGTTGAGATACGGGTGCGTGCCGGCCGAAGTGTCCACTACAAAGTCGTAGCCTCGTTCGGCACCGATGGCGCGAATCACTGCGTCCACCTGTTCGCCGACGCGACCCATGAGTTCGGTTTCGGCCTTCTTGAGCAGATTTTCGGCTTCGCGGCGGAAAGCGAGACCGCGCTCCATGGACATTTGCAAATCGCCCTGACGTTTCAGTAAAATGGCTTCGGGCAAATTTTTCTGTACCTGCAGATATTCCGAATATTGGCGGCGGAAAGCTGTTTCGTTGTAGCGCGCTTCGGCTTCATATTTGCTGCGCAGCGAATCGAGGTGGGCGCGAACGCGTGCCGTTTCGGGGAGAATGGCGATGACGGCGGCGCGGTTTAGAAAACCATAGCGAGCGGGACTTTGTGCCATGAGGCAAAACGGTGTGCTCAGCAGGAGAGCGAGCAAGCACAGGCGGAGGTTGCGTTTCATGCAGTGGTCTATTTGTATAGTGTATACTTGCAAAGGTACTTTATTTTGCTAATGAAAGTCGAAATGCTGAACTAAAATTTGTTTGTCCCGCGCCGAATTTATACTTTTGCGTCGTTTGCGACTGATTATCGACCACTTTGCTCAAAGAAGTCTCCTTCTTATGGCCGAAGAGTCGCCGATTTCGTTCGGCCACAGTCGAGAACTCACCACATTGTCTCATCAATTCTAAATTATCAATTCTACCTATGACAGCTATCAATCAGCTTTTCGCTTTCGCAGCAGGGATTCTCATCTCCCTCGAACGCCATTTCTTCACCTATCTCCGCATTGCCATCTTCATTGTTATGGCGTGGATCGGCGGACTCAAGGTTTGTCAGTACGAAGCCGACGGTATTGCCGCATTTGTCAGCAACAGCCCCTTCATGAGCTTCCTCTACAATAATTCTTCTAAGACCACCGTCAATGCCAAAGGCCAAACCGTCAAGGAATATAAGGTGCATATGAACAAAGAGGGCGAGGTGAAGCCCGAAAACATCAAGTGGCACCAAGAAAACGGCACCTACGTCTTCGCCATCGGCTTGGGCTTGGCCATTTGCACCATCGGCACGCTCGTACTCCTCGGCATCTGTTGCCCCCGCCTGGGTATGCTCGGCGGATTGCTCACCTTCGGCATGTCCATCGTCACCCTTTCGTTCCTCATCACCACGCCTGAGTGTTGGGTGCCCAATTTGGCCGACGGTGCCACCTATCCCCACGAAGGCCTCCCCTATTTCACCGGTGCACACGGCTTCCCGCTCCTTTCCGCTGCCGGACGTTTGGTGATCAAAGACGTAATCATGAGCGCAGGCGGACTCCTTGTGGCTGCCGAAGCCGCTCGTCGCTTCATGGCACAGCGCGCTGCCTAAGCATGGCACAGAATTTGCACTGACTTCCCCAGATTATTCACTTTCAACACGCAATATATTATGGCACATATTGAAAAAGGACAAGTCTTTGTCCCCGCCACTTCTGTAGAATACGCCGACGGTAGCGTTGTTTCGCGCGAAATCCTCCGCAACAACGCCGGCACGCTCACGCTTTTTGCCTTCGATGCCGGACAAGGTCTCTCGGAACACACCGCGCCCTTTGATGCTACGGTGACCATCCTCGACGGCGAAGCCGAAATCCTCCTCGACGGCGTGCCCCACCGCGTGGCAGCGGGCGAAATGCTCATTATGCCCGCAGGAGTGCCCCACGCGCTCAACGCCAAGGTGCGTTTCAAGATGCTCCTCACCATGATTCGCGGTTGAGGCGCACGACTTTCATTTCCTACTCGCCTGTTGCCCGCTTGAAGGCGGCACGTGGGGCGGAAAAGCCTTAAAAACTTTCGGCGATCGCACACGTTTATTTGTGTGTGATCGCCGATTTTTTATTCCGAATCGTCAATGACGATGGAGTTGCCGGTAAGTATTTTTTTTGTTCCGTTCATGTAAGTGAGTACAATCTTGGCTATGTGCAGCGCCGTGGCGTCTTTAGCCAAGAAATAGAGCGAATTATTCCAACTCCAACTGGCTGAAGAGAGGTATTTCACTGGGCCGGTTCCCTTGAAAACGCCCCGCCCTCGCACATCGTCCACATCGTTGGTGGCCACCCAATGGACTTCAATGTATTTGACCTTCTTCTTGTTGGTGTTGAAAAACTCAAGTTGGAGTGATACCGTGACTTCATTTTCCCAAGACCATTTGGTAATGAATCCGTAAGGCGCCTTTGCTTCTAATTCTTCAAAAGCTTTGGTGTAGAAACTATAGTTCAAATAAGATGTGATTCCCCGAACCGAACTGAGAAGGGGAGCGTTTTTGTCGATACTGTCTTTGAAAGCAAGTAAATGATAGTTGAAAGCTTCGTCTTTCTGTAAGGTTTCCGGTATTTTGGTGTAGTGAGCTTTGGCCAAATCGATGCCTAAATAGAAATCTTTTGGGGTGATATAGAGGAGGGTGTCGTTTTTGACCATTCCGTAGATTATTGTGTCACCGGAAAACGTGTCTTCGCAGTCATTGTCTTCGCAAGATATGAGATTTCCGCGTAAAGGGATTCTATTCCATTTGTGGGTAGTTCTATATTCTTCCCTTCTTTTTTCGATAGCGGCTCGAGCTTCTTCCGATTCCCG
>ERZ773233.569-NODE-569-length-24246-cov-33.468232_pt1 | contig 24246 bp, 15 predicted proteins | sample MGYA00580991_ERZ773233 | MGnify/ENA primary metagenome ERZ773233 (study PRJEB29015, sample SAMEA2738178) | human oral metagenome | biome: human oral; feature: human-associated habitat; material: saliva | place: China | collected 2161 ...
TCACGGTCTTCTACCCCATCATCAAGAGCTGGCGCGAGCGCAAGAAGAAGTAAGCACAGCCCCACTATAAAGCATCCCGCCCCCGTCCACTCATGTTGGACGGGGGCGGGATGCTTTATATCTGATGCGAAGTGCTACCTGCGGGCGAGGTCGTCGTGGGTCAGCTGGAGGAGCGCACGGCCGAGGGCTGTGCGGCGCTTCGAGGGCGCAGGAGTCACCTCGATACCACGGCCACTGACATTGTCCATCACCGTGACGCCCGTGCCGTCAACGAAGCCGAAGCCATCGTTGAACGTGTAGTAGGCAAAGGGATAGGTATAGTTCGGCGCAAGGACATTGCGCGCGAAGGTGAACGAGCGGTAGCTGAGCCCGAGCTGCGCTAAGAGCGTCGCCGAGAGGTCGGACTGCGTCATCAGCGCATCGACGACACGGGGCGAGCGCACGGCACCGCCGATCCAGAGCAGGGGGATATGGTGCACGGCCGTGCTATTGCGGTCGTCCGAGCCGAGCTCCGAATAGCCGTGATCTGCCACACAGATAATGAGGAGGTCCTTCCACTGCGGGGTCGCCTTGAGACGAGCAACGAAGCGCCCCAGCGACTCATCAAGGTAGGCAAAGGCATTCGACACGGGCGCAGGCAGGCGCTTGTACGGCACGTCAAACGGCTCGTGACTGCTGAGCGTGAGCATCGTCTTGTACCACGGGCGGCCCGCAGGCATACGGACGATCTCATCATAGAGGACGTCGAAGGCAGGGCCGTCAGGCACACCCCAGTTCGTCCGCGGGAGACTACGAGGGAGCGTGTGGTCGTCAGTGACCTGCTGGTAGCCCGAGCCGAGGAGGTAGCCCTTCATACCGGTGAAGTTCGCATCGCCCCCATAGAGGAAGCTCGTCGCATAGCCCGCCTCACGCAGACTCCCCGCGATGGAGGGCAGGGTACGGCTCTTCGCTGGGAGCTTCATCACCGAGTGCGTGGGGAAGCTCGTGTAGCCGCTGAGGATCGAGATGAGCCCGCGGTCGGTGCGGTAGCTATTGGCATAGCATCGCGAGAAGAGCACCCCTTCGCGAGCCAAGCTATCGAAGTGGGGGCTGACCTCGGGCTTCTCACCCAAGACACCCGTATAGCGTGCGCCGTAGCTCTCGAGGACGAGGAGGACGATATTTGGTCTGCGGGTCGTCAGCAAAGTATCGCCCTCGAAGGACTCAGCGGGGAAGAGGTCTTTGGTCAGCTCACCGAGCGTCTTCTCATCGAAGGCATTGTACTCGGCATCATAGTTCTCTGCCTTCCCGAGCGAGGAGAATAGGCTGAAGAGCGGATTGACGGCAGCGTGATTGAGGTACTGGCGGTCACTGAAGTAGACCTGCCCGACATTGGCTGTCGCTTGACTCACGCCCCCACGGATCATGAGGAAGGTCGGGCCTAAGAGGAGGACGAAGGGCAGGGCGTAGAGTCCGCCACGGCGAAGCTGGGGCCAGCGCACCTCCGTCGTGCGGTCGAGTGCGAAGCCGACGGATAGGCCAATGACGAGCACAAGAAGGATCGAGAGGAGAATGAAGGGAAGGCTGACACTCGCAAAGGCTTCGCCTGGCTGGTCCAAATAGAGGAAGATCGAGGCATCGAGCTTGAAGCCCCAGAAGGGATAGAGCCGCACATCGGTGATGCCTACGATGCTGATGAGGGCAGCCGTGAGGATGTGATAAGGTCGGAGGACGCGACGCACGGGGAAGGCACGGAAGAAGCAGCTCACTGCCGTCGTCAAGAGGGGTATGACGAGCAGGTAGCCCAGCACGGAGAAGTCCAAGCTCAGCCCGTGATAGAGTACAGCGAAGATGTCCCCCATACTCAGTGCCCCTTCGGCTGGGACGAGCAGGAGGAAGCATCCCTTGAGGACGAGGAAGCTCAGCAGCACCACGAGGGCGAAGCGGAGGAGGTAAAGGATTCGTGAGCGCATCGTGCGACGAGTAGATCTATTTCTATTTGTCACAAAGGTACGGCTTGCCCCGCTAATCCCGCTCGTTCACGGATGCCCCTACTTCATTACCTTATTATATAGAGTGGAGTAGCTCGACACGACGTCGAACTTGACCGTACTGTCCGAGATCGAGGCAAAGTGCCTCCGCGCACACTCGATCTTATTCTGCTCCACCTCACGTAGCTGCGTGATATCCTCTGAGCCCTTGGTCTCTACCACAAAGTAAATATGCTTCACAGAGCCCTCACGGAAGGCTATCGCCCAGTCTGGATTATACTTCCCCATGGGCGTGCTGATATAGAAGCCACGTGGTAGCTTAGTGTAGACCTCCACCATCTCTTGCTGCTCCAGCTCTTCGGCAAAGCGCTTCTCGACACCTTGACTATCCACTACTACGAGATCATAGAGGGACTTATCACTCCGGATCGCATCAATGCCTATACATCCACGGAGCTCCTGTGCAGAGAAGATATCTGCATCATACTGCTGATCCATCTTGTGGTACGCAATATGCTCGATGACGGCACTGGACTTCCGCTCATTGATGATGTTGCCGGCACGGATGATGAACTCTTCGGGATTCGTGCGATACAAGCTGAAGGTCTCAGGCTTGATGCGCTGTAGGATCGTAGCGATCGTACTGCGCTTGAGCCCCGTACGCTGTACCAGTTCCCCGAGGAGGTCATAGCGGATGCCACTGGCCACCGCTTCGTTGACCTTGACATTGCGCGTCGTACCCACCTGCATTGCCTGACCCGCCTCGAGCTCTTCCTTAGAATGAATATGCTCCAGCTTGCCGGATGTAATAGCGATGTGTATCGGCGTCACATGGAGCGACTCATCCAGCCCCGCAATAGCCTTGCGGATCAAGCCCTCTGTCTCAAAGTCTACCTCATAGTAGGTCTTGCGGTTGATCTGCTCCCACAAATCCTGAAACTCCTTCTTGGCAAAGCGATCTTCTTGGAAGCGTGCCGTCATCTTACCTCGAGCATTCTCGGGGAGAAGGCTTGTGGGGTCAAAGACCTTATCTAATATGGAGGTGATTGCCTCCAGTGCCCCCTGCCAGTCCTCCAGCTGTAGCGTACCTGCAGCCTTATCGGTGTGGTACTTCTCGGTGAGCATTTGCTTCTTGACATAGCCCGCAGCGATGAGCTCTTCCATGATGGTAGCTGCCTGCGCGGGCATCAGCGTCAGTTGCTCACCGCTGGAGGTCGTGATGGTCTTCCAGGCAAAGAGTGCCTCCGTCACCAGTATGGGGCGTGAGGTGATGCTCTCAGCCAGCTCCTTCTGCAGGGCCTCGGAGAAGTCCTTGTAGCTTTCGCTGGCGATGACCGTCAAGACGTTCGTCTCATAGACGGCATCACCCAGCAGGTCTCTGTCCTGACGCTCACCCTTTTGGTTGACACAGAGGCGCATACCACGCCCTACCTCCTGACGCTTCTTGACCTCGCTGTCGCTCTGCTTGAGGGTACAGATCTGGAAGACGTTGGGGTTGTCCCACCCCTCCTTGAGAGCGGAGTGCGAGAAGATAAATCGTGTAGGCTCGGCAAACGATAGTAAGCGCTCCTTATCGCGCATGATGAGCTGATAGGCATCGGGGTCATTGGCTGTCGTCTCCCCACGCTTTACCTTCGAGTCGATCATCTTCCCCTTCTTGTCCTGAGAGAAGTAGCCCGCATGCGTCTCCTCGGGAGTGATACCCAAGAGATAGCGCATATAGTCCTTGTCCCAGAAGAGGTCTTGCACTTCATTCAGCACGGAGACGTACTCTTCCTCGAAGATCTCCGCCCAGCGCCCCTTGCTCACCTCGCCTCCGGCTTCGTAGACGCGGTACTTATCTACGGCATCGATGAAGAAGAGACTCAGCACCTTGATGCCCTGACGATAGAGCTGGTGCTCGCGCTCGAAGTGCTTCTGGATCGTGGCGCGGATCTGGATACGGCGGATGGCCTCCTCGGTGACGGCACCGATAGCCTGCCCAGCATATACCTCCAGACCACTACTCAGGCGGATACAGCCCTTGGCGCCATCGATATGCTCGATCGTAAAGCCATCACGGTAGGCCTCCAGCTCGCCACTCTCAGCGTAGAGGTCAAAGCCCTCACCTACGGTACGTGTCGCCGTGCGCAGTCCCACTCGACTTGTGGCATCGAAGCTGATGCGTGCTCGGGGGGCTTCGCCTTTCTTCTTCGACAGGACGATGCTCTCCAGATGGAGGTAGCCATTGGTGGCCGTGGTGCCCACTTGCTCCACGCCCATGACTTCGATCTTCTTGACCAGGTGCTTGTTGAAGGCATCGATAGCATCCAGACGATAGACCTGATTGTAGACATCATCCCTGCGGTGCGTCGCACTATAGAGCAGGGTGAAGAGCGGGTTGAACTGCTGGAGCCCTTGGCGCGTCTTGTTCTTCTTGTCCACTCCCAGTACGCTCTGCGGCTCGTCGATGATGAGGATGGGGCGCGTCTCCCCGATCACATCGATCGGCCGGCGCCAGCCGAACTCCTCCAGCTTCATCCCGATACGCCGGGCATCGGCGCCCGTGGCGTTGAAGGCCTGCGTATTGATGACCATCACATGGATCTTGGAGTCGGAGGCGAACTGGTCAATAGCCGTGAGGCGTCCGCTATCATAGACGAAGTGCTGCATGCGCTCGCCGTATTCTTCGGCAAAGTGGTCAGCCATCGTCTCCAAGCTCTTGATGACCCCCTCACGGATCGCCACACTGGGCACCACGATGATGAACTTCGTCCAGCCGTAGTGCTTGTAGAGCTCGTACATCGTCTTGATGTAGGTGTAGGTCTTACCCGTACCCGTCTCCATCTCGACGCTCAGGGCCAGCGTGTTATAAGCATCGCGAAGCACACGCTCGACAGGCTGCAGATCCGCACGCAGCTGTACCGTGCGGATATTCTCGGTCAGCTGAGCATCACTGAGCAGGAGGTCCTGATTGCGGAAGCCCTGCGTCTCCAGTGCCAAAACTCCCTTGCCTGCATCCATACGGTAGGCAAAGGCATCCTGTAGCGGCTGCCCGAGGAAGGCATCCACCACAGCGCGTGCTGCCTCCCTCTGGAAGCTCTGGTGCTTGAATTGTAGTTTCATCTGAGTGCCTGTGCTACGAACTGATGCATCTGCTTCATGGTCGATTACATGACGTGGATACGGCGGTAAGACTCCTCGGAGCTCCAGCCACAGAGCTGCTTGAACTGCTCGTAGATATTGAGCTTGTCCGCATCACTCGCAAAGCACGACTCACGGAAGAGCACGCGCAAGGGCTCCAGCGCCGCTATCGCACGGATCACCTCGAGGTCAATATCCTCTTCGAAGCAAGCTACCAAAGCCCCTTCGTTCACGATATACAAGTGCTTGCCTGCCACCTCCTCCTGACGAAGGGGATAGCTCAGCTCCACGCCCCAGTCCACCATACAGCCGAAGAGCAAATCTAAGTCGCTACGGTCTTCCTTCACGCTATCCACTTGCCCAAAGATCTGATCTTGCTGCAGTGCTGCTGGCTCAAAGTACACCTCTTTCATATTTGACGTGTCGACACGAAGCACACGGAAGCCCGTATCTAAGTCCACGTCTTCGGCTTCCTCCTTAATCTTCTTGCCTGCCCTTCGGATGCGCTCCTTACCAATCTCGCAGATCGTGCCGTAGCCTGCCCTACGTGCCTCACTTCCCTCAGGCGTTTCCTCGGGTAGCTGCACGCAGATGTACTTGCGCTTACCGCCATCCTCGGCATTGAGTTGCATCACGGCGTGGGCGGTAGTGGCGGAGCCGGAGAAGAAGTCGAGGATGAGGGAGTCGGGGGATGTGGTAACACGAAGTAAATAGTTTATCAGGCTTACTGGCTTAGGAAAAGAGAATACCCTATCCTCAAACAAAGCCTTAAGTTCATTTGTCCCTGAGGTGTTTAAGTATTGGTCTAGAATAGCTTCTGGATATTTTTCTATTTTATCAGTTGCACGTTCTATCAGATAAACTCTGCTCTCATCAAAATAAACTCCTCCTTTTGCAAAACGTTCTTTGAAAGTTGCATCTCCCCAACGCCATCTCCCCAACGCCATATCCCCATTACCACGAGGTCGCGGACGATAGCATTTATATCCTTGGGCTAAGAGTTCAGTATCGGGAGCCGCATATACTGGAGAATTGCCCAAATCATAGTCAAAAAGCAATTCGACTTCGTTTGTTTCTTTCTTATAGTAAATGGAATACCCCATCTTAGGTCTTTGAGGAAGAGTATCTCCTCCCCCTTGCATTTCCAAAGCCCTAATGCTGAAATGCCCTATATCATCCTTTAATGAGAAGTTCTTCTTATTTTCAACTAAGATTGGCTTAAAGCAAAAGTCTCCTTTTTGATAAACAAGAAGGTAATCAGCCGTAGATATTACCTTATCATATCCACTATCATTCTTTGAACCGCTACTTTGTTTTCGAGTAATTGTACCCACAAAGTTGCTCGCCCCAAACACCTCATCGCAGATCTTGCGGAGGTGGTGCACCTCATTGTCGTCAATCGAAATAAAGATTACGCCATCATTAGTGAGTAGGGTACGTGCCACGAGAAGACGGCTATACATCATAGAACACCAGTCGGAGTGATAGCGTGGATTGGAGTCGAGATTTTTGCGCAGGCGGTTGCCCTCGTCATCGAGGTTACCCATCGCTTCGTCCATTTCTTCCCCGCTCATAGCAAAGTCGTCTTGATAAACGAAGTCGTTACCCGTGTTGTAGGGCGGGTCGATATAGATCATCTTGACCTTGCCGAGGTAGGCACGCTGGAGGAGCTTAAGCACCTCGAGGTTATCGCCCTCGATATAGAGATTCTGCGTCGTGTCCCAGTCCACACTATCCTCGAGGACGGGGCGCAGGGTCTTACGTGTAGGCTCAGCGGCAGCGCGCTTCGCATCCTGCTTGCCCACCCAGTAGAAGCCAAAGCGCTCCTCATCGCTATCGAGGATCTTATCCCCGAGGAGCTCTTTCAAGATGTCGAAGTCGACCTTGTGGGTGAGCTCTCCCTGCTCATCGCACACTTCGGTGAAGGCGGATGGGGCTATTTGGCGCAGTGCCTCGAGGGTGAAGTCGCTATGCGAAGCGGAGGTTAGTGCTTGCTTCTTGATATTCATTGTATGTAGTAGTGTGGGACTCTTCTATTCTCATTCGGGGGGCGTACATCGCCCCGAGAGAAAGGTACGAAGATACCAATTAATCTCTATATGAGGTATATGAATCGCCGAACTGACGTAGACAGAAGGTGATGCCCCTACGCCTCCAGCGATCTACCCCCCCCCTTGGCACACATCCACTACGAGAGGATGATACCAACCAATAGTGGTACGTGGGTGAAGCAGTAGTGGTTCGCGCTCCGACCAGTAGTGGTTGGTACCCTCAACCACTACTGGTCGGAAGACGAAGGACTAGTGCTCGTGGCAGCCCGCGCTATGAGGCTGATTCACAAAGGCTCCGAAGAAGGGTGCAGAAAAGAGAAGCCCCACGGCCTCCCCATAGAGGGAAAGGCGTGGGGCTTATACCGTAGGCGAGGCGGTCTTAGTAAGAGCGTTGAGCCTTACGCTCTATACTCAGAGGTTTGTATCAAGCCTACTTTTCAGCCTCTTGATCTGATCGTAGAGCTGCATCTGTTTGCTCAGTGCACGCTCCTTAGCCATTCGTTGCTCCAATAGCTTCACTTCCTTGAGGAGACGCTCACGCTCTCGCTTCTTCTGAATCCGCTCCTCAAGCGTCTGCTCGCTTTGGGCTGCAATCCGTCCTATAGTCGTCACCAAGTGCTCCCATACTGCATCGAAGCTGAGACCACTAATCGGGATACACACCTCATCTGTCGCCCCCCACTGAGCGGCATGCCAGCCTTCGTGGACAATGGCGAGCTGTGCCTGCTGCTCGTGGCGTAGCACAAAGAGCATGCGCTGAGGGATGAGGCGAGCCAAGAGCTTGATGCTGTCTGGATGATAGTCCTTTCTCTTGAGGCTGAGGGAGAGGACATAGATTTCTTGGACATCTTTGCCTACAGCTATAGCGGGTAGCGTATCCTGTGCCAAGCGGGCAATGATATCGATACGAGCAATATCCGCATCGATGCACTGCCTTTGCCCCGTAGTTAGGGCAAACTTCTCGAAGATCGCCTTCTTGGGGATCTGCTTATTCAATAGTGTATGAGCGGGTAGCGTGTACATAAGGGCCTACTTTATCTCACAATGAAAAAGCAGATGAGCTCAAAGTCATCCAGTCCTTTAATCCCTTTGGAGAAGAGATCACCCGTCCCACCTTCGAGGAAGCTAAGCACATCGCTCTGCTCTTTGACCGCAATGATACTCTGAATCGACTCTCCCAGCAGCAGTGAGTAGGCCTCCATACGACGTCCATCGCCCGTCTCACGATTGAACTCTTTGCACAAGTCGGTATAAGGTGCTGCTTGCCCCCGGCATGCTTGCCTAAGCAGATCCAGCATCTTCTTAGGCTGCAAATGATTGATCACGACAGCCCCATCGGTGGAGATATAGACCAGGTAGAAGGGGTGTAGCTGATTTTTGCGGTCAATGTTGACTCCTTGGTTGCGATTTTTGAGTACGTAGATCACCCCGGGAGGCATCTGCTCTCCAGCCGGTAGGACGGCGTGTAAGCCCATCGGCGTCTGCTCCAAATCTCCGTGTCGCTTGATGAAGTCCAGCAAGTCCAGACGGAATTCATTGAGCCCAAGATCAAGGATAGAGATCCCCGTGTTCATCTCCTCAAGGTCCACCACCTCTGTCTGCAGACGCTCGAGCTGCCTGCGACGATACTCCAGGTCGCCTTTTTCCTCATTAGAGAGCAGATTATCATCGCCCGTAGAGGTCAGCACCGAGGCCTTCATACGATTCTCTACACGAGCTTTGAGGTTGATGTATTCATCGAGCTGAATATCCGGCCAATAGTTGACCATCTGAATGCAGCTATTGCGAGATCCTATGCGGTCGATACGCCCAAAGCGCTGGATGATACGTACGGGGTTCCAATGGATATCATAGTTGATCAGATAATCACAGTCCTGCAAGTTCTGCCCTTCGGAGATACAATCCGTCGCGATCAACAAGTCGATCTCTCCGGGCACATCAGGGAGCAATGCCTCCTTATCCTTAGAGTGTGGCGAGAAGAGTGTGAGCGCTGTATCAAAAGTCATCTTGCGACGCTGGGGCAACTTCATGGTGCTACAGGCATCGATGCCCCCTGTGATAAGGACACTGTGCAAGCCGTGCCTTTCATAAACCGTCTGCGCCAAGGCATCATACAAGTACTCTGCCGTATCAGAGAAGGCTGTGAAAACAATAACCTTCTTATTGCCCGCATTGATAGGGTGCTCTATTTTCGCCTCAATATCGGCGAGCAAGCTCTGGAGTTTGGCATCTTTATCTGGCGTGATATACTCGGCCTCCTGGAGCAAGGCTTGGAGGACACGTATATCCGCCAAGATGTAATTCTTCCATCCCAGATAGTCCATATCCCGTAGATCAATGGTCGTCGTCCCGCCCCCAATCAGTAATTCGTCATTGAGGTCGTCGATATCCCAGCCTTCATCGAAATCATGCTGGCCCACACCAATAGCTTCGCCTCTTTCGACCTGCTGAATCTTAGCCAAGGTCGCCGTCAGGAGTGTTAGCAGACGCTCTACGGTGAGTCGAAACGAGTGGATAGAACTTTCCAGTCGCTTCAGCATGTTGATGCACATCAGGCGACGAATACCCTGCTCACGCCCTGAACGACTTAACCCACTCACGTTGCCCTCATCATCCACCGTGACATACTTCTCTATTCGACTCTTGAGAATAAAGTCTGAAGGTGTGTAGATGGCCAAATTGAGATCCGATAGCATGGAGTAAATCTGATTATAGTCGATCAGACTACTATCCAAGGTGAGCCGTGGGCGATGCGATAGGACCGGCAAGCGCTCGGGGAACGACCCGACCTCTGCCGCATCATAGTACTGCTCGATATGTCGGCGAGATCGGGCAATGGTCACGCTATCCAAGACCTCGAAAAAGTCGAAGCTTAGCGACTGAAGTAGCGCCTCAGTGGTGCGCTCGGAGTCTGGTAACTTACTCCAACGATTGTACTCCAGCTGTGCTTGGCGGAAGATATCATCAATAGAGCTGTCGGTATTCAAGAGTTGGTCAAACGCCTCTGCATCTCCTTCATAAGCGAGCTCTAGCTGATTCTTCAGATCGTTGAATCGATTGTTTACGGGGGTGGCCGAGAGCATCAGCACCTTTGTCTTGACCCCATCACGGATCACATCATCGAGCAAGCGGAGGTAGCGATTCTTACGGGGATTGAGGTCGTCTTCATCTGTGGCGATCTTACCCCCATTACGGAAGTTGTGGCTTTCATCAATCACCACCAGGTCGTAATTCCCCCAATTGATTTTCGCTAAATCAATCCCATTATTCTCACCACTTACCCGTCCGAGATCAGTATGATATAAGACATCATAGCGCAGGCGGTCAGCGAGCAGAGGGTTGTTCTTATAGTTGTTGCGGTAGGTACTCCAGTTTTGGTAGAGTTTTTTAGGGCACAGTACCAGCACTGACTTATTGCGCAATTCGTAATACTTGATCACGCTGATCGCCGTAAACGTCTTACCCAAGCCAACACTATCGGCCAAGATGCAGCCATTGTATTTCTCCAGCTTATTGATAATCCCCAGGCAGGCATCTTGCTGAAACTTGTAGAGCTTGTTCCACACGGCGGTCTCTTTAAAGCCTGTAGCCTCATTCGGGAGTACATCCTCAGAGATATCATCTAGGAACTCTCGGAAGAGATTGAAGAGCGTAACAAAGTAGATCAACTCTGGCGGATTCTCCTTGTAGACGCTCGAGATACTCTCGACGACTTCGCTGGTCACTTCTTGTAAGCGCTCCTCGTCGTGCCATAGTTGCTCAAAGAGCTGTGCATAACTGAGACTAAAAGGTGCTTCAACTTTTTGAATCAGCATGTAGGCATTGTTCCCTCTCTCTACTCCAAGATCAACAGTCGTAAATCCCGTCAGAGGTGTATAGCACGCGTCATCTACGACACCAAAGCCCATCATATTCTCATTGGTACAGTTGGACTTAAAACGCACTTTGCGACGGATCCACTCTGCACACTCTTTCGCAATAGCTTTTTGCTTCAGCTCATTACGGAGCTGTATTTCAAACTCACTTCCCGTAAGGCTACGCTCTCGATGAAGACGAGGGATATAAAACTCCCGTTGAGCTTTATTCCCCTTTTCCGCGATAAAGGTGGGAGAGGTGAAAATAAAACGAAGCTCCTCGATCTGCTCAAGCTCCTTTCGCAGCTCTTGGTAGGCATAGATCGAAAAGCAAGACGCCGCAAGAGATAGACGACTTCCAGAAGTGAGAGTAGTGCGTAAATCTTCGGCCAGTGTCGTATGTATGTTATCAATCAGCTTCATAACTCAGGCTTGATAGCCATAAAGATACGACATTGACCTGAGACAAACGAACAAGAACTTAGCGACTTGCACATCTCCCCGCATGATCGATGTCTCAGCAAACACGGCTGGTCACGAGCTTCGCTGCAATCGAAATAAGCAGGGCTATACGGCGCCTCCGTCGGACTATCATCCGTTCCTCAGCACCCTCCACACTACGAGGGGATGGTATCGACCTATATTGGATGGCAAAGAAAGCTATATAGCTTTGTGAAGTGACCTATATTGGGTTGTCGCTCCGCGTAGGGATAAAAGTTGTGGACGAATGGCAGATAAGCTTGGGCTACGTACGTGGCTCTAATATCCACGTACGTAGATATTTGGATTTACGTACCTAGTCTTTAAGACTACGTGCATAGATCAAAGAATACCACTACGGAAAGGTGCTTTTTTCTTCGCAAAAACAGCACTTTTCCCTCCACTGGATAAGAGGAAGACTCGCGATAAGGCGAAGGGCTTGCATATCACTTCGGCGAGGCATGTCGGGGAGTTGGGCGTGCGGTACCTTAGTACAGGCAGGACTCTGCACAACAGTCGCATTCAGCGGGCGTGCAGAGAGGAGAGAAAAGAGAAGCCCCACGGCCTTCCCATAGAGGGAAAGCCGTGGGGCTTATTCGTGGCGGGATCTTGCCGCAGTGACTTAGCCGCGGTGTGCGATGATCTCGATCTCTACGAGGCCTTTCTTAGGCAGCGTCTTCACAGCTACGGCAGAGCGTGCGGGGAAGGTGCCCGTGAACTGCTTCTCATAGACGGCGTTCATAGCAGCGAAGTCGCCCATGTCAGCGAGGAAGCACGTGGTCTTGACGACCTGATCGATGGTGAAGCCAGCTTCAGCGAGGATCGCGTGGATGTTGCGGAAGACCTGCTCGGTCTGAGCGGTGACGCCTTCAGGGAACTCGCCCGTAGCAGGATCGATACCGAGCTGACCCGATGCGAAGAGCATATCTCCGACGAGGATAGCCTGACTGTAAGGGCCGATAGCGGCTGGTGCCTTGGTGGTGGCAATGACTTGCTTCATGAGTAAGAGGTTGTATTTAGGTGATGAATAGTTGGACGACGGGGGCGATTACTTGGCGTTGAAGCGGTTCATCGTAGAGGCGAGCCCCTCCAGACAGAAGGCTATGGAGGCGTCGACGAAGGTCTCCAGACGCTCGGGCATCTGTGCCTCTTCCTCAGGGGAGAAACGCCCGAGGACGTAGTTTATTTGTGCGCCCTGTGGGAAGTCATTCCCGATACCGAAGCGCAGGCGGGCATAGGACTGCGAGCCGAGGAGCTGAGCGATATTCTTCAGCCCATTATGACCCGCATCACTTCCCTTGCCCTTGAGACGGAGCGCACCGAAGGGCAGAGCGAGGTCGTCGACGATGACCAGCACGCGCTCGATGGGGATCTTCTCCGTGCTCATCCAGTAGCGGACAGCTTCACCGCTGAGGTTCATATAGGTAGAGGGCTTGAGCAGGATGATCTGCGCGCTCTTAGCACGACCCATAGCGACATCGCCGTAGCGCTTCGTCTCGAAGCGCACACCCAGACGGGCAGCGATGGCGTCGGCTACACGGAAGCCGATATTGTGGCGGGTCATATCGTATTCAGCCCCGATATTGCCGAGGCCAACGATGAGGTATTTCATTGAGTGGGGTAAGGGGGTTATTCGTAGGTGAGGAGGACGTTCTCATACACAGCGGAGAGGTCCCGAGCAAGGCGCTTCGGCGTGAAGCGCTCCACGTACTCGCGGCCGTCGGTGATCATCTTCTGACGCAGGGAGATGTCGATGAGGACGCGGTCGATCATGCTGGCGAGCATCGTGGCGTCACTAGGGTCGGTATAGAGGCTGCTGGGGCCACCAGCTTCCTCCAGACAAGAGCCCGTAGCACCGATGACGGGTACGCCGGCATTCAGTGCTTCGATCAGTGGGATACCAAAGCCCTCGAAACGCGAGGGGTAGACGAAGACCTTCGCTCCGGCATAGATACCAGGGAGCATCGCCGAGCCGACCCCATGCAAGAGGTGCAGGCGGGAGAGGACTCCCAAGCGGCGGGCGCTGTCGACGACGGTATTCACATAGGGCGTCTTACGGCCGACCGCCACGAGGTGAATGTCCTTGTCCTGAAGCTGAGCAAGTGCCTCGACGATGAGAGCGAGGTTCTTACGCTCCTCGATACTCCCGACGAAGAGGATATAGCGCTCGGGGAGGTTCAGTGCCTGACGTGCCACTACGACATCCTCGGGCGTCACCGCAGCGAAGGCCTCGGAGCAACCCTGATAGACGGTCGTCACACGCTCCTCCTCGATACCGAAGATATCGATGACATCACGACGCGTCTGGTCACTCACGGTGATGACGTGGTCGGCATGACGGGCCGAAGCGCCGTACTTCTTGCGGTAGAGCAGGCGGTCAATGGGCTTGTAGAACTGCGGGTAGCGGATGAAGGCCAAGTCGTGCATGGTGACGACCGTACCTATGCGCTGGGCATTGTACAGCCCGATGGGAAGCTCATTGGTCAGCCCGTGGAAGAGGTCGACCTGCTCCGTACGGCAGCGTGAGGCCACGGAGAAGTTGCGCCAGAGATTGCCCCCTGCGAAAGCCAGTGCACGATGGGGCGTGATGAGCCGCACCGAGCGATTGGACAGCAAGCGCTTGTAGAGCGAGGGGTCACCCGTCGAGGGTGAGAAGAGCAGATAGCGATTCTCTGGACGGAACTCCGTGAGCGTGTCGAGCACGAAGCGGCTGTAGTTCCCGAGGCCGGTAGCATTGTGTGTAATGCGCTTGGCATCGAAGGCGATATTCATCGGCTCAGTGAGGCTACAAGAGGGATAAGGGAAGGGGGGAGGGGTGCGCTACTTAGCCTCGGTGACGGTATTGTAGCGGAAGAGCAGCGCGAAGAGCACTGCTACGACAGCAGCATAGGCAGCGAAGACATACCAGCTCATACTCCAGCCTGCGAGGATCGCCGTCGTGTCGTGCTCGGAGTAGACGAAGTGATTGATCACCGCCTGTGCACCGAGCGAGCCGAGCGTCGCACCGATACCATTGGTCATGATCATGAAGAGGCCTTGGGCACTGGAGCGAATCGAGGGGTCAGTCTCCTGGTCCACGAAGAGCGAGCCCGACACATTGAAGAAGTCAAAGGCCACCCCGTAGACGATCATACTCAGCAGGAAGAGCCATACACCGCTACCAGGGTTACCAAGACCGAGGAGGGCAAAGCGCAGGACCCACGCCACCATAGCGATGAGCATCACACGGCGGATACCGAAGCGACGCAGCGCAAAGGGGATGAGCAGGATACAGAGCGTCTCGGAGAGCTGCGAGAGGGAGATGAGGATATTCGCGTACTTCACGCCGAAGGTATCAGCGTAAGCAGGGATCTCGCCGAAGGTGCTGATGAAGGGGTTAGCAAAGCCATTGGTGATCTGCAGGCTGACACCGAGGAGCATCGAGAAGATGAAGAAGAGCGCCATCTTACGCTGCTTGAAGAGCACGAAGGCACGTAGGCCGAGGGCTTCGACGAGGCTCTTGCTCTGTCCCTTGGGAGCCGTGGGGCAGTTGGGTAGCGTATGCGTGTAGACTGCCAAGACGCAGCTGATAAGGGCCGAGACAGCGAACTGCATGTTGGTAGCCTCGAAACCGAGCAGGCTCACCGTGATCATCGTGCAGATGAAGCCCACCGTACCGAAGACACGGATCGGAGGGAAGCTCTTCACAAGATCCAGCCCTGCCTGATCGAGCGAGGTGTAGGCGACGGAGTTGCTCAGCGCCAGCGTCGGCATATAGAAGGCGACACTCAGCGAGTAGAGCGCAAAGAGGGTGGGATAAGAGGGCGCATCAGTCTGCGTGTAGTTGAAGACGCCAAGCATCAGCATCCCTGACAACAAATGGCAGAGCCCTAAGAGACGCTGTGCTGGGATCCAGCGGTCAGCGACGATACCCATGAGAGCTGGCATAAAGAGCGACACGAGACCTTGCATGGCGTAGAAGTTCCCGATCTCGGAGCCGAAGCCTGCGGTGCCGAGGTAGCGCCCCATAGAAGTAAGGTAGGCCCCCCAGACAGCAAACTGGAGGAAGTTCATCACCGTCAGGCGGAGCTTGATGGAGGACTGCATAGACGTAGTGGTATATGTGCTTAGGTAGTGTATAGAGTGACGCCCACAGGGAGCAGGGGGGGCTCGGGATGACGAGGCCTGTTCTCTGTGGGCGTCAGATAGGGGTTTACTGCTGCTGGAGCTGTACGCTCACGAAGCTCACCTGGAGGTCCGTGGTAGCCTTCGAGAGGCGGAGGAAGCTCGGACGAATGAGCTCAGCGATGCTCGCAGAGCCATTGGAGCCCGATGAGGTCACCGATACGGGTACGAGGCTCAGCTCCAGTGGCGTGGAGATCGTCCAGCCCGTAGCGGCGGAGTAGGTGGCGTACTTCGCCAGATGCTCGGTGACGATGCGGGCGATGTTGTTGAACTTATACGCCTTGTCGCTGGCAGTATACTTCTTCGAGAGGTAAGACTTACCCGACTGGACGGCCTGCACATCGGCCGAGAAGAACTCCGTCACCTTGTCTGAGGGGAGGAGCAGGAGGTAGTCGGGCTGGTTCGTGCGCTGCCCTTCGGGGCTATTGACCTTGACGGAGAAGTTCGCATCAGCGAGCATCCAAGCGCGGCCGATGAAGTCGCTGGGCACGGGCGTCGTGGTGGGCTTAGGCGCGGAAGCGAGGAGCTTCTGCAGCTCGCTCACCGAGAGCGTGTACTTCGTCGTCACGCCAGCGGGGCCCTTGACGTAGGTGTACTCCGTGGAGGGAGCCGTGAGGCTCGAGATGTCACCACTGCTCAGGGCGTTCAGGCGTGAGGTGAGCTTCGTATCGACGAAGGTCTTCACGTACTTCACGCGCTCGGCGGGCTTCTCCTTGTTAGGCACACTGTAGTGGATCATGAGAGCGACCTCCGTAACCTCGAGGAGGAAGCCACGACCCGTGACAGGTGCGACGTAGAAGCCAGGGAAGATCTCGCGGTCAAAGCGCGACTGCGAGTTGAAGGCACTCTTCAGCGTCGCCGAGCGCGTCGCATCGAAGAAGTGCTTCCCGAGGCTCACATCCAGAGGGATGGTGAAGTAGCGCATCGTGGAGTTCTGCTGGATGAGCGTCCCAGCGCTAGGCTGTATGGTGGCAGAGCCCAAGAGCGTTGCCCCCGTACGGTACTGGCCGAGCGTCTGGCTTGAGGTACCAGCCGTGGTGACGGGCTGAGCGAGCTTGTAGACGTTGACCTTGATCTGGGCATCTGCATTCCCCTCGGTGCGGTCCGAATAGATGCGGAAGTAGACCGAGTCAATGGTCAGCTGGGCGTTGTCAGCATCCTCAAAGGCAACCCCTTCGGCAGTACGGATCTGCTTGATGAACTCACCCGTGACGGTCGAGCCCGTCTCGTCGATGAGCGTACCGAGGAGCGAAGTCGTACCATCGGTATAGAGTGTAGGGGTGGCTACCGTCGCAGCGTCGAAGGTGATCGTCGTCGCAAGCCCAGTGACCTTGTCGCGGTTAGGCTGGATACTCTCACCGATACCCGAGAGATTGTCCTCGGCGCAGGAGGAGGAGAGCATCACAAGGCCCAGCGAGAGGAGGCCAACATATAGAGCTGAAGCAAGCTTCATCATGGGAGGATCTTCTTATAGAATTCATTATACGCCTCGGCACACCCTTCGACAGGAGTATAGGGGAGGAAGTGCACCCCACTCTCGTCGATGTACTGCTTGAGGCTGGGCGAGATCTCGGCGCTACCCTGTACGACCCCGTGAGCGTAGTGGATCGCCAGGCGGTTCAGGGCCTCGTAGTCGGTCTTGCCATCGAGTACGGAGAGTGCTGCAGGCTTGATCTTGTCGAACTTCAGGCACTCGAAGAGCGTGTCGGGGATCTCTACGGGAGCGGGCTCATCGTAGAGCGAATAGATGATCTTGGCCTTCTTCAGGCAGGGGTCATCGTGGTAGTACTTCTTCAGGTAGAGCATCCCCAGCGCAGTGAAGGTACCGTGGCAGTGGATGATATCGGGTATCCAGCGGAGCTTCTTGATGGCTTCGAGGGCACCACGTACGAAGAAGATCGAGCGCTCGTCGTTGTCGTTGCCTACCTTGGGGTCGACGTCGAAGACGGTCTTACGCTTGAAGAAATCATCGTTGTCGATGAAGTATACCTGCAGGCGGGCGGTCGGCAGTGAAGCGACCTTAATGATCAGCGGATGGTCATTGTTATTGATGATCATGTTGATCCCCGAGAGGCGGATGACTTCATGCAGCTGATTGCGGCGCTCGTTGATGACACCGAAGCGGGGCATGAAGATGCGGATATCATTACCCAGCTCCTGAATCCCCTGCGGCAGCTGACGTGCCGTCATCGCGATATCGGATTCGGGGAGGTAAGGGAAGATCTCCTGCGAGATATACAATATTCGTCTTGATTTCATTCGTCTATCGATTATACTTTTGATGCAGCTCCCACGAGAGGGCGCCGTAGTAGCCCCGCCGCTGGTAGGGCATAGAGCTTCTACAAAGATACGGAATTTCCCTCGGAGCGCACTCTTACCGCCTGCTATGTAGGGGGTTACTCCCTTTACCGCAGGGCTTCTCGCCCCTATTGAGGTCACACGCCTTCTGCATCACAAGTACATCGTGCCCATATCATGGTATATAAAAGCGAAGCACCGACATACCTCACGAGGAGGATGTCGGTGCTTCTTGTTGGTAGCCCCTGGGGGAATCGAACCCCCCTTTCAAGAATGAAAATCTTGCGTCCTAACCGATAGACGAAGGGGCCGCCTGAATTCTGTCGCGCGCCATCCCGAGAGATGACACTTGACAGCAGATGGGGAAAGTGGCTACTCTTAGCCGAGGCGTGCGATCTGCTTAGCGAGCTTGCTCTTGAGGTTTGCAGCCTTGTTCTTGTGGATGATCTTCTTGCCAGCGAGGCGGTCGAGCATCGAGCTGAGCTGGGGCAGAGCTGCGCGAGCTTCAGCAGCATCGGTCAGCGCGCGGAAGCGACGCACAGCGTTACGAGCCGTCTTGGCGTAGTAGCGGTTGTGCAGACGACGAGCGTTGGTCTGACGGATTCTCTTGATGGATGACTTATGATTTGCCATTTGTATCTTTTCTTTTTGTTGTTATCGTAGCCCATGGGGGAATCGAACCCCCCTTTCAAGAATGAAAATCTTGCGTCCTAACCGATAGACGAATGGGCCTCCCAATGTCAACCGCCTACCGCATGAGCAGCATTCAGTTGCGAGTGCAAAGGTATAACAAATTATTTATCCACCAAACACCCCAAGCAAATTTGTCGCCCTTACCTATATACATATAGGCTACTTGACTACGCTCTCCAAGCGGTGCAGCGCGCAGTTCACGGCATCACAGTAGTACGGAGGATAATTAGTAGAGATCAGATAGTGAGGCATAGCGGACGAGCGAAGCTCCCGAAGCGGGGAGAAAAATCGCCCCCCTGCAAGACACTGAGAAGTAAGCCCCTGCGAAGGGGCAAAAAGCAACCAGTACTGGTCAGCGAAGCGAGCAGTACTGGTCGCGCGAGTGACCAGTACTACTTGACTATGGTGACCAGTACTGGTTCGTCGTGTGACCAGTACTGGTTACTTTCCCCCTATCGGGAGAGCCCATCAGATAGCCGTGCCACTCCCCTCCCCCCTGCGCTATGCGACTCCTTATTTTATAGGCTTCGCGGATGAAGCTCGGTAAGTCAAGGCGCAAACCTCTACAGGTCTACACTCGAAACAAGTAGTCGTTTCGGGGTCAAACCACTATTCGTTTCGTATGCGAACAACTACTCGTTCGCATACGGATGAATACTGCTCTAAAGCCGAATGACTATTGGTCATTGCTCCGACCTATATTGGTCGCTGAGCTGACCTATATTGGTCCTCACACGAAGCTATATAGGTCGCCAGCGTAACCTATATAGGTCAGCCCAGCGACCAATATAGGTTCACATCGCTCCCCCGCAGAGAGCAATATCCCTCCGCTCCACTCCCCTACCCCATATACGACACATCCCCACGGAGCAGCTCCGTGGGGACGTATCATTAAGCCCGCTGGATCAGGCAGGCTGTAAGGGAGAAAGAGGTGAGGCTACTGCACCACCTTACGGTCGGTGAAGAGATAGAGGCGGTCACCTGGGCGTACCTTCTCAGGCACAGCGATCGAGCAGAGCTGACCCTTGACGGCCTTCTCTACAGGCTCCATGTCCACGCGGATCTCTTCGACGACAAAGCGTACAAGCCCCGTCGTCGGCCCCGTGATGATGATCTCATCACCGACCTTCAGCTCGCCACTCTCGACGGCAAACTCCCCGACACCGACCTTACCGAAGTACTTCGTCGTCTTAGCGACGTAGACCTTCTGCTTCGTAGCCGAAGAGCCGTAGCTCGACGTCCATTCGCCGAGGCGCTGGCCGAGATAATAGCCGTCCCAGAAGCCGCGATTGAAGACCTGCCCGAGGTGGTTGTCCCACTTCTCGACGTTGTCCGTGGTGAAGTTCCCCGCGCAATAGGTATCGACGGCCTCGCGGTAAGCACGCACGACGGTATCGACGTACTCGGGACCACGCGCACGACCCTCGATCTTGAGGACGCGCACACCAGCATCGAGCATCTTATTGAGGAAGTGGATCGTCTTCAGGTCCTTGGGGGACATGATGTACTGGTTGTCGATCTCGAGCTCAATACCCGTCTCCTTATCCTTGACCTCATAGGAGCGGCGGCAGATCTGCGAGCAGGAGCCACGGTTAGCACTCTTACCCTGCTCGTGCAGGCTGAGGTAGCACTTACCCGAGACGGCCATACAGAGGGCGCCATGGGCGAACATCTCGATACGGATGGGCTCACCAGCAGGGCCGACGATGGGCTCTTCGATGATCGCCTTATGGATGGCAGCGACCTGATCCATATTCAGCTCACGTGCCAAGACCACGACGTCAGCGAACTGCGCGTAGAAGCGCAGCGCCTCGACATTGGTGATATTGAGCTGGGTGGAGAGGTGGACTTCGACACCGATACTACGCGCGTAGAGCATGGGGGCGACGTCGGCAGCGATGATAGCCGAGACGTCGGCAGCCTTCGCCGAGTCGATGATCTCACGCATGAGCGCAAGGTCTTCGTCGTAGATGATCGTATTGACGGTGAGATAGCTCTTGACGTCATGCTCACGGCAGATCGCCGCGATCTTATGGAGGTCTTCGGTGGTGAAGTTATTCGCACTCTTCGAGCGCATGTTGAGGCCTTCGATACCGAAGTATATGGAGTCAGCACCCGCATTGATAGCCGCCATGAGCGACTCATAGGAGCCCACGGGGGCCATGATTTCGTAATCCTTCCTGTTCATTTGTGATAAATAGAGATATGGAGTGCAAAGATAGCTTAATATAGCTCCACGGACTTTCCACCTCCATAGAGAAAGTCTATCAGCCCCCCTATACAAAGCATCCGCGCCCGATACCTCGGTGGGTGTCGGGCGCGGATGTAAGGCGGTTATTCTGGCAGACAGATACTATCTGCGGCGCGTCGTGGGGGCAGCGGGGGCAGCCGAAGTCACGGCGGGCGCGAAGGCTTCGGTGATAGGATGCCCGATGCAGCCTGAGGGGTACTGCGTCTTCAGCAGGGCTGCCAACGTAGCGGCGATATCCGTGATATACGTCTCACGATAGAGATGACCTGCACGGACGCCATGCCCCATGAAGATGAGGGGGATGTGCGTATCGTAGGGAGACCACACGCCGTGCGTCGTACCCTGAGGCAGCGAAGTGCCCGCCTTCGAGTACCACCCTGGATCGGGCACGATGAAGACATCACCACTGCGACCCTTGCGATAGCCGTTGATGATACGCGTCTTGATCGCATCGGGGATCGCAGCCATAGCTACTTCTTCGGCAGGCACAGCGTACGCCACACCAGGGAGCTTATCCTTGAGGGCCTTGCAGATCGCCTGATAGAGGCCGTGGCGATTGACGCCAAGCGAATCGATGAGGTCCTGACGGAAGAAGACCTGATAGTTCATATACCCGCGGACGACCTGTGCATCACGGCCGATGTAAGCACAGGCTGCAGAGTCAGCGATACGGCGAGCCAGATCACTGCGGAAGGCCTGCCCGGGGATCTTGTGGTCGCGGTCGAAGGTGAGGTTGTGCGCAGCAGCGTGGTCAGCAGTGAGGATGAAGAGGTAGCCGTCACGACCGAAGCGCCCATCGAGGTAGCGGAAGAAGTCGGCGAGGTCCTTGTCCAGACGGAGGTAGGTATCCTCAGTCTCGACAGCGAAGGTACCATAGCGGTGACCCACATAGTCGGTAGCCGAGTGGCTCATAGCAAGGAAGTCCGTCTCGTCGACACGCGAGCCGAGGCTTTCCCCTTCGATAGCAGCCTTAGCCATCTCGAAGGTCAGCGTATTCCCCATAGGCGTGGTGCGGATGACACCAGGACCCTTGATCTTCGCCAGCTCGGCGGTGTTGAGAGGAAGCGTAGCGGGGAACTTGCCATCCTTATCCCAGGGCTGCTCGTAGGGCACTGAGTCGGCCGTACTCTCACGATAGGTATTGATAGGATAGAGCGTGTTCCAGCCGTCCTTGAGGAGCTCAGCGACACGACCACGAGCATTGAACTTCTTCACCCACTCGGGCAGGTCCTGCATGTAGTAGGTACTGGTGATGAAATTACCCGTCTTGTCGTCCAGCCAGTAAGCACCGTTAGCCGTGTGGCCTGCGGGGAGGATGGAGGCGCGGTCCTTGATAGCGACACCGATGGTCTTCGAGCGGAAGTTTGTAGCGATGCGCAGCTCATCGGAGATGGTCGTCGTGAGGAGGTTGCGGGGAGACATCTGCCCGCTGACGCCGTTGGGTACACCTACCGAGCTTACCGTCGTGTCCTGCGTGCAGTAGATGGGGTTGCCATCCTTGAAGAAGTCATTCCCTGCGATACCGTGGATCGAGGGGACACTACCCGTGTGGACGGAGCTGTGCCCGATAGCGGTATAGGCGGGGAGGTAGTTGATGCGGGTATTCTCGCAGTTGAAGCCCTGCGTGAGGAGGCGCTTGAAGCCACCCTCGACGAAGCGAGCCTGATAGCGATAGAGGTAGTCCCACGTCATCTGATCGACCATCATCGTGACGACGATGCGGGGGCGGTTGTGCTGTGGAGCGGCCTTCGCTGCCACGGGTGCGGTGAGCGTGAGCGCGGTCAAGGCGAGGGCGCCAAAGAGGTTCTTATGTATCATAATGTAGGGTGTGAATGTTCGTCTTTCGTGGGCTAAGCAGGGAGGAGTAGCTCGACACGGCTCCAGCGCTGACGCACTTCGCTGCCGACGAAGGTGAGGCCAAGCTCTTCGCCTCGGGCACGCAGAAGCGGTATATCCTCCTCGTAGAAGCCGCTGAGGATGAGACGTGCACCAGGGAGCATCACCTCGCGGTAGCGGGGCATGTCCTCGAGCAGGATATTGCGCGTGATGTTTGCCAAGATGAGGTCGTAGCCTTCACGTCCCTCGAGCAGGGAAGCATCTCCGCAGAGCATCTCGTCGATGGTGACGCCTGAGAGGGCAGCATTCTCCTGCACATTGGCGTAGGCCCAAGGGTCGATATCGATCGCTGTGAGGTGACGCGCGCCACGCTTGAGGGCGATGAGGCCAAGGATCCCCGTACCGCAGCCCATATCGAGGACACGCTGTCCCGAGACATCGTGCGAGAGGATCCATTCCCCGACGAGGGAGGTCGTCTCGTGATTGCCCGTACCGAAGGCCATCTTGGGATTGATGATGATCTCCAGAGGCACCTCGGGACGTGGGTCATGGAAGGGCGCACGGATTAGGCACGCACCATCACCGAGGAGGATGGGCTGGAAGTAATTCTTCTCCCACTCCTCATTCCAGTTGATGTCGGGCAGCTCCTCCGCCGTAAGCGTATAGGAGAAGCCTGCGACGGGGAAGCCATCGAGGAGCTCGCGAGTCGCGTCAGCGTCGTACTGCTCCGTAGGGATGAAGGCCTTCAGCTCGTAGGCCTCTTGCTCGAAGCTATCGAAGCCCAAGGGCCCCAGCTCGGCGATGAGCCAGTCGCTAAGGTCCTCATCACGGAGCTCCGTGGCGGCGCTATCGTAGTGGTAGCTGATAGTCAGCTGTAGGTATTGCATAGGGATAGATAGGGATGAATAGGCGGGAGAGCCATTAGCCTAAGACCTCACGAAGCACCTCATCCATAGCGGTAGCGGTGCGATCGAAGTCCTCACGGCTGTGGGCCATCGAGAGGAAGATGCACTCAAACTGCGAGGGGGGCAGATAGATCCCACGCTCGATCATGCCACGGAAGTAGCGGGCATAGGCCTCCGTGTCGGAGCGCTTAGCATCAGCATTCGAGTGCACGCCACCGGGCGTGAAGAAGATCGTCGAGAGCGAGCCGACGCGGTTATACGAGAGACGATCGGTGTAGCGATCGAGGATGGGGCGGATCGTTGCCTCGAAGGCCTGCCCCTTCTCCTCAAGACGGGTATAGAAGTCAGGCTCGGCGAGCGTCTGGAGCATCGTGATACCTGCTGCGAGTGCGAGCGGATTGCCCGAGAGCGTCCCTGCCTGATAGACGTCGCCGAGCGGCGCCAAGCGGTCCATAATGTCGGCGCGACCACCGAAAGCCCCGACAGGGAGCCCACCACCGATGATCTTCCCGAGGCAGGTGAGGTCGGGGCGAATACCATAGAGTTCCTGCGCACCACCACGGGCTGCACGGAAGCCGCTGATGACTTCGTCGAAGATGAGCAGTACGCCCTCTTCCTCCG
>ERZ773233.573-NODE-573-length-24159-cov-3.973282_pt1 | contig 24159 bp, 19 predicted proteins | sample MGYA00580991_ERZ773233 | MGnify/ENA primary metagenome ERZ773233 (study PRJEB29015, sample SAMEA2738178) | human oral metagenome | biome: human oral; feature: human-associated habitat; material: saliva | place: China | collected 2161 ...
TTCAGCTCTGGCTCTATGCGCGGCGATGATGCTTAGCGCGCAGGCTGCGGAAAAATACAAAATCAAACTCGCCTCCACGTACGAGAGCAATGTGCCCGTACTAGGCGACGCTCCGAAAAAATTTAAAGAGCTCGTGGAAAAGATGAGCGACGGCCGTATCGAGGTGCGCGTCGACTACCCGTCCAAGCACAAGGCGGCATTCGCGCTGCTTGATATGGTCAAAAGTACCCAGTACGACGCGGCTTTCACCGCTAGCTACTTTTATAAGGGTAAGGACGCCAAGCTCATGCTCTTTACGACGGTGCCCTTTGGCATGAACAAGGCCGAGCAGGACGCATGGTACGCGTACGGCGGCGGCAAGGAGCTCGCGCAAAAGGTCTTTAACGAGTACGGCATCGTGACCTTTCACGGCGGAAATTTTGGCATGCAAATGGGCGGCTGGTTTAAAAAAGAGATCAAGAGCACGGACGATCTAAAGGGGCTAAAACTGCGCATGACCGGGCTTGGCGGCGAGATAATGGCAAAACTGGGAGTCAATATAAACACGATCCCGATCGGCGAGCTATACATGGCGATGGAGATGAACACGATCGACGCCGTCGAGTGGGTGTGCCCTGCGATCGATATAAATTTCGGCTTTCAAAAGGTGGCTAAATTTTACTACACGGGCTGGCAGGAGCCCGCTAGCGAAAATGAATTTTACATCAACAAAAAGCTCTGGGACAAGCTACCCGCCGACCTCCAAGCTATAGTAGAAACCGCAACCAAGGCTGTAGCGGCCGATGTTTATGAGTCGGCGGTCTATCAAAACTCGCTGGTTCTTGATAAAATCAAAAGCGAGCATCCGGACGTAAAAATCGCCTCGTTCCCGCCCGAGGTCATCGCCGCTCTGCGCAAAGCTACGGACGAGATTCTAGACGAACTCTCAGCCAAAGATGCGACGTTTAAGGAAATTTTGGACTCGCAAAAGGCCTTTATGAAAAAGGCTAGAGTCTGGACGCAGATCTCCGAAAACAGCTACATAAATAGTACTACGGAGTGAGGCTCGACCTGGCTTTAGTCGCCAACTTTCACAGCTAAATTTGAGTTCTGAATTTTTATAAAATTTCACTCAAATTTAGCATCAAATTTAACTGCATGTCACTTAAATTTTATAAAATATACACTCGATCCAAAATCTGCAATCGCATATAAAGTATTCGTACGTTTTATTCATATTAAAACTTTTCTTGCGTATAATTTTTTAAATTTTAAACAAGGAGTTGTAAATGGATGAGTTAAACATAAACGAGGCTCAAGATGCCATTTCCAGTATTATCCCATTAATGACAAAAGCCATGGATACATCGATATCGCGTTTGGTCGTATTGATCGACTCGGATAATGTGCCTTACGACAGCATAAGTAAAACATTAAACGAGCTAGAAAAATATGGAGAAATAACCCTAAAGAGAGCATACGGAGATTTCACGATATAAAATTCAAAACAAGGTTGGAAGAAATTTTGCACAGAAAATGCCATAAATATGATACAAACACCACAATATCGCAAGGGTAAAAATACGACAGATATAACTCTTACCATACAGGCAATGCTAATGCTTGCTTCTAATTTATATGACGGTTTTTGCATAGTATCTAGCGATAGCGATTTTACTCCGCTGGCAATGGTGTTAAGGGAGTACAACAAAAAGGTCTATATAGCCGGCAATAGCCAAACTCCAGAAGCCCTAAGGAAAGCTTGCAATAAATTTATTCCTCTTGAAGACAGCAAAGATAATAGATCAACAGAACGAGTCAATCCATCATTACCAATAGATTTCTCAGAACACTTGTACAAAATATTTGAAAAATCAGAGGATGGCTGGCTACCTGCATCTACTCTTGGTAAAAAAATAAAAGATGAGGGCTTAGATTATCAAACAATTCATCCTGCAATAAGATACAGATCTTTTAACGATTTTATAGAAAAAAATCCAGATATTTTTGAATACAATATGAGAGAAAATGGCAAAGATCCGTCAAACAACAAAAATATGTATGTTAGACTCAAGGCCTAAAAATCGGTTACGCACAATGACGCAACCGATTAAATTTTTTATATTTTTTTATACGGAGCTTGTCCGACTTCGTAGAAGTTATTACCCTCGCTATCTATCGCTACGATAGCCGGGAAATCCTCGACCGTGAGCCTTGCGACCGCCTCAGGGCCAAGCTCGGGATAGGCTAGCACTTCGTACTTTTTGATACTCTGGCTAATCAGCGCGCCCGCACCCCCGATAGCGACCATATAGACGCAGCCTGATTTTTTCATCGCTTCGACGACGGCCTCAGAGCGGTAGCCCTTGCCTATCATGCCGTTGATGCCCACTTCGTTTATCATCGTAGGAGTGTATTTGTCCATGCGGCCGCTAGTAGTAGGTCCCGCAGCGCCTATGACGTCGCCCGGTTTTGCGGGGCTTGGCCCTAGGTAGTAGATCGTCTCGCCGGCTAAATTTACGGGCAATGCCTCGCCGCGAGCCAAAGTCTCGGTTAGCGCCTTGTGCGCGGCGTCGCGAGCTGCGATGATGGTGCCGCTTATTAGTACGTTGTCGCCCGCTTTTAGGCTTTTTACGACATCTTTATCAAACGGCGCGGTTATCTTTTTTACTTCTGACATCTTTTCTCCTTAAATTTCAGCTTCGGCGTGGCGAGCGGCGTGACAGTTGATGTTGATGGCGACCGGCAGGCCCGCGATGTGGGTCGGGTACCACTCGATGTTTACTTTTACCGCGGTCGTGTCGCCGCCTAGTCCTTGCGGTCCGACGCCCGTTTTGCAGGCGAGCTCTAGTAGCTCCTCCTCTAGTTTGGCATACCGCGGGTCGGGGTTTTTGCTGTCTGCGTCGCGAGCGGCGGCGTATTTTGCCATTAGCGCGGCCTTATCCATCGTGCCGCCTATGCCTACGCCGATCACCATCGGAGGGCAGGCGTTTGGACCAGCTAGCTTAACTGTGTCTAAAAATACCTTTTTCACGCCCTCTAGGCCGTCTGCGGGCACTAGCATCTTTAGGGCTGATTTGTTCTCGCTACCAAAGCCTTTTGGGGCCACTTTTATGTGGATTTTATCGCCTCTTACTATCCTTACGTTTATGACGGCAGGGGTGTTGTTTGTCGTGTTTTTGCGCTCAAAGATCGGGTCGTTTACGACTGATTTGCGCAGGTAGCCGCCCACGTAGCCGTCTTTTACGCCCTCGTTTATCGCGTCTTCTAAAAATCCGCCCTCGATGTGCACGTCTTGACCGATATCGACGAATACGACCGCCATGCCAGTGTCTTGGCAGATCGGCGCGATGCCCTTTTGGGCTAGATCGGCGTTTTGGAGTACCTTGCCTAGGATATCTTTGCCTATAGGCGAGCTCTCGTTTTCTCTAGCTTTTTCAAAAGCCGCTCTCATATCGGGCGTTACGACGTAACAGGCCTCTTTGCAAAGCTCGCTGACGGTTCTGGAGATTAATTCCGCTTGAACTACTCTCATCTGTCCTCCTGTGTTAAATTTGTTTTATAAATTTCAAAATATAGAATTTAATTTTTATCTCTTATTAAATTTCGCGAAGTTTATCAAAATAAGCTAAAAAGTTAGATTAAATTTGTGGATTTTGAGAGAGTCTGAGAGAAAAATGGGCTGAAATTTAGCAAGGTAAATTTAACGGCAATCCTGCAAGTCTTGGCCAAACGGCGGCAAATTTAAAGCGATGTGGCAAGCTCAAATTTAACGAAACGGCTTAAATTTGAGCTGATTTTTACTGGCGAGGCGGCGTCTTTCAAATTTAGATCGGTTTTAATTTGAGAAGCCGTTTGCGCGCCTAAAATTTTCAAAAGCCGAATCCGTCCTCAAATTTGCGACCAAATTTACGCCCGGCCCGCAAAAGCAAGGCGCAAATTTGCCTAGTCCTCATCCTCTTTTTGCTCAAATTTTCTGCGCACTTTGACGCTTGAGATGCTAGCGCCGTCCATCTTGCGCACTTCGTAGTAGCAGTTTTCGTCCTCGATCTTGTCGCCTACAACCGGCAAGCGTCCGATGAGATTAAAGACATACCCGCCGATCGTTAGCTCCTCAGTCTCGTCGGCAAAGCTTATCCCCATCAGCTCTTCGACGCTCTCTAAATCAAAGCGCCCCTGAAACTCGTAGATATTTTCGTTGATCTTTTTGTAGTGCGGGTCGGCGTCGTCGTGCTCGTCGTTAAAGTCGCCCAGGATCTCTTCCATTATATCTTCCATCGTGAGCAGGCCCGCCGTGCCGCCGTATTCGTCCACGACTAGAGCGGCGGAGATTTGCTGCTTGTTCATCATGACTAAGATTTTAGATATCGAGAGGTTTTCGGGCACGATGACGAATTTTCGCACGATGCTGTCAAATTCGCGCTTTTTGTTACCCAGGTCGATTTGCAAGATATCTCTGATATGGATCATGCCTAGTATCGCATCCTTGCTGCCGTCGATGTAGGGGTAGCGCGTGTATTTGGAGTCAAAGATCACTTTGATGTTTTCTTCATAGCTTTTTTGCTTGTTTATGCAGACCATATCGCGGCGCGGAGTCATTATTTCTTTAGCCACCGTGTCGGAGAAATCGACCGCTTTTTTGATGATCTCGGTCTCAAAGCTATCTAAAACGCCGCCCTTTAGGCTCTCGCCAACGATGATTTTTATCTCTTCTTCGGAGTGGGCTAGCTCGCTCTCTTTGGCTGGTTTGATGCCTAAAATTTTAAGCGAAACGCCGGCTAAGAAATCAAAAGTCTTGATAAGCGGTGAGAAAACTACCCAAAATACATGTAGTGGACGCGCGATGGCAAGGACCGCTTTTTCAGATTTTGCGATGGCGACGGACTTTGGCACTAGCTCGCCTAGCACCACGTGCATGAGCGTGATCAGCGTAAACGCGATCGCAAACGCGACGGTATGGACTAATATATCGTTTAGATTAAAGTATGTTTTTAGCGGTTCTTCTATCAGTCTAGCGACCGCTGGTTCGCCGATCCAGCCAAGAGCCAATGAGCTTAGCGTGATGCCTAGCTGTGTGGCGGAGAGGTAGGTGTCGAGGTTGTTTGACATATCAAGCGCGGTTTTCGCGTTTGGCACTTTGTCCTTAGCAAGCTCCTCTAGGCGAGTCTTGCGGACTTTGACTATGGAAAATTCTGATAAGACGAAAAAAGCGTTTAGAAATACGAAGAAAAACGCGAGAGCGATCATAAAAAGTGAGTCGGCGCTACTGGGGTGCAATTAAAATCCTTAAAAAATTAAAATGAAATGCGGCGATTATAGCAGAAAATCGGGAATTTTAAACTGAAAGCGCATTTTTGCCGCCTCTAGCGCGAGCGAGCGCCGCGGGGGCTATTTTGCCGCGTTTTAGCGCTTTTGGTCGCGTGCGCGCCTTGCTTGCGGCTTAAATTTGAGCGCAAATTTGACCTCCGCGCTAAACTTGTAATACAAATATTGCTTATTTTATGCGGCCTTTGGTCTAAATTTGCGAAAATTATTTAAATTTGAGTTCAAATTTGACGCGCCTAGACCCGCACCGCAAAAATGCCGACGGTTAAATTTATAAAATTTAAACCGAGCTTACGCCGTCAAATTTAGCGGCAAATTTAACGCGTTAAATGCTAAAACTGCAGTTTGCCGCCGTTTGCCTTCGCGCCGTTTACGAAGTCGATCGCTATTTTTTGGCAGGCCTTTTTGTCCTTTTTCTCAAGGCACAAAGCCTCAAGCTCCTCTTAACTCATACCTTTGTAATCAGCCACCGTTTTGGTCGTCCCGCCCATATAAAGCCACGTGAGAAAGCCCAAAATAAACAGGATAAAAATTAGTCTCGCCACGCCCGCTCCTTTGTAAATTTATCTTAATGATACAGCGGCGGCGGTTAAATTTAGCTTGATTTTGTGCTAAATTTGACGAGATGCAGTACTCAAATTTAAAAAATAGTCTCGCGGTAAAACTCGCCGCGAAACCCGGTAAAACGATGGCCGCGGCGTTGGTAAATTTTACGCCGATCTCGCTAAATTATTTTACCTTCTTGCCTTTTTTATAGCTTGCAAAAACTTCGCTCGTACCGTCCTTTTTAAACGCAATCACATCGTAATCCTCGACGATACCGCCCTGCTCCATGCCTGGGCTTCCCAGCGGCATGCCGGGTACCGATATGCCCACGACGTCAGACGGTTTGGCAGCTAAAAGCGCCTTTATCTCTTCAGCCGGCACGTGCCCCTCGATAGCGTAACCTCCGACTATACCGGTGTGACAACTAGATAGCTCCGGCGGAACGCCGTATTTGTTTTTCGTTTCAATTATCGCGTTTGTTTTGTGCTCTACGATCTCAAAGCCGCTTTTTTTCATTATCTCGCCCCACTTTCCGCAACAACCGCAGTCCAGGCTTTTATAAACTTCGATCGTCTCGCCGCCCAGAGCCGCCGACGCAAGCGCCGCAAATAGCGCAAATCCCAAAATAGCCTTTTTCATTTTCATCCTTTGTAAAAAATTCGCCGGATTTTAACGTAATACGCATAACAGTAATCTAACGCGCGTAAATTTAGCGTGGTTTTGCTATACTTTGCGACTAAATCTCAAATTTAAAGGCAAATAGATGTTTTCGTCGTTTTTCGTGAATAAAAAATGGGCCGCATGGGCGTATTTCGGGCTCGCGGCGCTGCTAATCTCGACCTACGCGCAAGTGCAGATGATAGTGCTCCTAAACAACTGGTACAAGGACTTTTACGATATCTTGCAAAACGTCAAAGATCACACGATAGACGATTTTTGGACTTGCGTGCTTAGATTTGCCAAGATCGCCTTCCCGTATGTTCTGCTTGCGACGATGACGAACTATTTCACGCGCCTTTGGACGTTCAAGTGGCGCGAGGCGATGACGTTTGACTACATAAAATACTGGCGAAACGTCAAAACCGATATCGAAGGCAGCTCACAACGTATCCAAGAGGACATCTACCGCTTTGCTAAAGTAGTGGAAAATTTAGGCTCGCAAGTAGCCGACGCCGTGATGACGCTCATCGCCTTTATACCGATACTTTGGGCGCTTAGCGGGCAGGTCGATATCCCGGTGCTCGGCAAAAGCGAAGGCTCGCTCGTGTGGATCGCGCTAACGGTTAGCATCGGAGGACTCGCGATTTCATGGTTTGTAGGCATCAAGTTGCCGGGCCTTGAGTACAACAACCAAAAGGTCGAAGCCGCGTTTAGAAAAGAGCTCGTTTACGCCGAGGACGACAAGGCAAACTACGGCGCGCCCGAGAAGCTTGAAGGGCTATTTCACGATCTAAAACGAAATTATTACAGGCTATTTTTACACTACGGATACTTTGACATCTGGAGATATATGTTTGGTCAAAGCATGGTCATCGTCCCGCTCATCGCAATGGGCCCTAGCGTTCTTGCAGGCACTATAACTCTGGGCGTGATGATGCAAGTCGTAAACGCCTTTAGCCAAGTGCGCGGATCGCTCGCGGTGTTTATGAACAACTGGACGGTCATCACGGAGCTGCGCTCTATCCACAAAAGACTTAAGGAATTCGAAAAAAATATCGAGTATAAGCGCGTTAAGCTGGATGAAAATTTACAAAGCGAGCCGGCGTAAATCAGGCTCTTTTAAATTTAGCTTTTGATTACGCAGCAACTTGCCTTATTTGACTCGCGCCCATGCCGCGGGCCGCTCAAATTTAGCTTTGACTCGGACGCAAATTTAACAAATTTGACGGCTCGCTCGGCTGCAAATTCGGCAAGTTTAACAAACTCGCGACTTTTTTAAATTTGACGACTTGTGGGCGGCGATCGAATTTGAGCTTGCGAGCCGCGCCTCAGCCGACCAAACCGAGCCACTAAAATTTGCCGAATTTGACCCGAATACGCAAAACGCAAACCCGTTTAAACCCACCCCCAAACGGAGCTCAAATTTACGCCATCAAATTTCCAAAACTCAAATTTACCCGCCATTTCTTTACAAATTTGCCGCCGTTAAGCCAAATTTAAACGCCTATTTACGAATTTATAGCCGTTTTAGAGGTATAATCGCCAAAATCTCGCAAAGGATGAAAGATGACGATAAGAAAAATTATTTTACTCGCCGTATTTACCGCGACGATGCTGACGGGCTGCTTCACTAGCTCGACTAGCGGCGGTGCGCTAGGCGAAAACAGACGCCAAATGTTTCTAGTCGGCGAACAAGAGATGAACGAGGCCGCGGCCAAAGCCTACGTAGAGACGCTAAGCGGTGCGCGCAAAAAAGGCGCTCTAAACATCGATCCCGTGATGACAAAAAGGGTGCAAGACGTCGCCAAACGCCTGATCGCGCAGGTCGGGGCGTTTAGAGAGGATGCGCTCAAGTGGAAATGGGAAGTAAACGTAATCGACGAAAACACGATAAACGCGTGGTGTATGCCCGGCGGCCGTATCGTCGTTTATAGCGGCATCATCAAAAATCTCTCGCTCACAAACGGCGAGCTAGCCGCCGTCATGGGGCACGAGATCGCGCACGCGCTGCGTGAGCATAGCCGCGAGCAAGCCAGCACGGATATGCTCAAAAACGTCGGCATTTTCGCCGTTTCGCAAGCTGCGGGACTGGGTGATCTAGCTACCGGCGCTATGAATATGGCCGCTCAGTACACCATCTCGTTGCCCTTTTCTCGCTCGCACGAGCGCGAGGCCGACCACATCGGCACGGAGCTGATGGCGCGGGCAGGCTACGATCCTAAAGAGGCGGTAAACGTATGGGTCAAAATGTCGCAAAAAAGCGGCGGCAGCGTGCCTGAGATACTAAGCACCCACCCGTCTAGCCAAAGCCGTATCGCCGATCTGCGCGAGGTCGCGGCCAAGCTCGAGCCGGTGTATCAGCAAGCTAAAAAGTAAAATTTAGCTTGCCTAGCGGCTCTTTTAAGCGCTTGCGGTTGGCCGTTTTAGGCGATCGTGCGGGCGTTTTATATATTTTGCAAGGCGGATAGAGGAGTGCAACAAGCTCAGATAATGTCCGCCGCATGTTAAAAATTTAAACTCTTATTTCAAATTTGCCGCCGAGTTTTTGATTTGTTACGAAGGCGGCAAATTTATTTTTGCTTATGATTTTTGCTTGAGTCTTGCTTTTGGTTGTCAAATTTGCTAGTAATTTTATAAATTTACGTCGAATTTGCCCTCGCATGCCGATAGTTGGCGTTAAATTTACAATCGCTGTCTGTGTCAAATTTACTTTATGCGATTTTGCTTTTCGAAAAACTCCTCGTAAAAGTCGCTGCATCTGCGAAAATTTGACGCGATCAATTTATTTTGCCGTGCCGCTTTTTGAGTGATGTCGCATGGGCGATTTTTTCTTTGCTGTTCTAGCCAAATTTAACAATCCGCACTGAATTTATAGTATATTTACGCCGTTAAGCGCCATAAATATATCGCTAACCAATCTCCCGCATCGCATCGAGCCGATTTAAAAATATCTCTACCTTGCGTAACTGCGCCGCATCTAGCGCCCTGCTCGAGTAAAAATACTCCACGCTGTTGCCGTTTGGGTAGTAAATTTTGCCGCCGTCTCCGTCGCACTCTTCTGCACCCTGCTCGCCGCCGCGCTCGCCCCGCTTGCTCTCGCCTCTTACGCTCTGTTCGCCGCGTGCACCTCGCCTTTCCGCGTCAAATTTACTGACTTGCGCCGATAAATTCGTATCAAATTTTACGCCGCCGTCTGCATTAAATTTAGCCGTCCGCGAGGGCAAATCCTCGCCGCGCGCAAGCTTTAGCCCTCCGCCCAGCTCGCTAGCTAGGCGGTTTAGCGTGCCGCCTATGCCGTCGATGATGCGCACGTGTGGCGGCAAAATTTCGCGCAAAACGTCCTTGAAATAGTTAAAATGCGTGCAACCAAGCACGAGCGAACCGAGGCGCTCAAGCTCAAATTTACCCAGTTCCTCTCGCAGATAGGCTCGAACTGCGGGCGAATCAAACTCCAAATCCTGCGCAAACTCCACGAGACGCGGTAACGCCAGGCTCCACGTCTCGCACTCTAGCCGCCCCACGAGGCGCGCTAGCTTTTCGCCGGCGATCGTTAGCGGCGTGGCGATGAGCAGCGTAGGGCGCGCGCCGAAGCTGTCCGCGGCGAGCTTGACGGCGGGCTCCATGCCGATGACGGGCACGCTAAATGCGCTGCGAAGCTCCAAGATAGCCGCGCTCGTGGCGGTATTGCAAGCAACGACGACCGCGTCCGCGCCGTGCGCGACCAAAAACCCCACCGCATCGAGGCTCAGCCGCACGATCTGGGCCCTACTTTTCGTGCCGTATGGGACGTGATCCTCGTCGGCAAAATACAAAAACTCCGCCCCGCTAAACCGCCGCAGAGCCTCAGCCAGCACGCTCAGCCCGCCGATACCCGAGTCAAAAAACGCTATTTTCAAATCTTTATCCGAGGTTAAATTTAAAAAGAGATTATAACTCAAATTTACGGCGATTTCGCCTTTGGACGCAAATTTTGCCTTTTTGCGGCGGCTAGGTACGCACCTTTATCGACATTCAAATTTGACGTTTTCGTTGCTGTTTTTAATCAAATTTGGCGTAAAATCAGTTAAAATGAACAAAAGGCTCAAAATGCAAGAAAATCTCGCCCACGCAAAATACGAAATCTCGCGCGCCATCAAGGCCGATCTCGCCGCCATCACGCGCATTTATAACGCAAGCGTTTTAGAGCGAAACGCCACGGCCACGCTGCACCCCGTGGGCATAGAGGAGCGCCAAGCGTGGTTTGACGTGCACGAGGCGGCAAATCGCCCGATATACGTGCTACGCTAGGTTTGCGACGCAAATTTGACGAGCGGAGACGGCGAAACCTTTGAGGCTGATTGCGAGAGAAAATTTGACCAAAAGCACGAAAATTTGGGCGTGCAAAAGATAGGCGCCGTAAACCAAAAAGGCAAAATCTTAGCCTGGGGTAGCCCTAGCGACTATCATCCGCGCGAGGATTACCGCATCACGGCCGAAATCAGCGTCTATGTCGCGCCTGAGGCTCGCGGCAAGGGGCTTGGCGGACGGCTAGTAAATTTTATGCTTGAGCGCGCGCCCGAATTTGGCATCAAAAACATCGTCGCGCTGATATTTTCCAGCAACGCAGCAAGCCTAAATTTGTTTGCAAAATTCGGTTTTGCGCGCTGGGGCGAACTACCCGAAGTCTGCTATATGGGCGGTAAAATCGAGAGCCTGACGATACTGGGTAAGAAACTTGGTTAAAATCTGCTCTGCCACAATAGGGCAAACAAAAGCGCTTCTTTGATACGCTAAAATTTAGTCCTGCGAGGTAAATGACGGAATTCAGCAAGAGTCTAATTGTCCACATAAAACCTATGATTTTTTTCAAACCCACACCAAATCAAAGCAAAGAGGAAGCATACAAAGCATGGTACTATCTGTACGAGGGGTATGAAAATTTTACGCTTGATTTCAAGGATTGCTACTCCACCGTGCGCGCTAAACAGCAGTTCATCCTTTCGTGGGATCACTCGGACTTTTACGGCGAGTTTTTCGTCGCTAGCGTGTCCGACGATATCAAGCAAAGCTGGAGGCTGGCGAGCTTTAGCGACGCCGATAACCTGCTCTCGACCGAGTTCGTGCCGAGCTTCGACGAGTCTCTAGGCGTAAAAGAGGGCAGAGACGTAAGCGACTACTACGTCACGGGCATGGATGCGCAAGATAAGTTTATTTATCTGCTCTCGAAACAATACTCAAGCATTCCAAAGCTTGATCCGTGTAGCAGAAAGATCGTGGAGGTTTATAGCTTTGAAGGCGTGAGCGACGCCCATACGCTCGCTATCAAGGATGGAAAATTTTACGTCACGACGAGAGAAAACGGGCGAATAAAGTTTTCGTTTTTGAGAGATAAAATTTAAGCCGTCTTTTGGGTGGCTTTTATTTCTTTAATTTCTGTAAAAAATCAATATCTTTATTGCTGTTTCTTTTTTTAAAGCTTTCTAAAATTTTCTTTTCGACTTCCGGCGACCAATATATTTGTAGATTTTCCTTCGCTCTGGTTATTGCTGTATAAAAAATATTATGCGTTATCATTTCATCAACTTCGCTACTTATTGCTACTTTTACAGTTTTGTACTCCAAGCCTTGTGCTTTATGAATTGAAATAGCGTATGCCACATGGAACGGTACGATAGTTTCTTCATCATTATTTTCAGGATTCCCCTCCTCATCAGCCGTTCCGTATTGATTAACATAAAATTTTATCACCGATTTATCGCTATTCTCCAATAACTCAAAATCATACTTTTGTGCATCTAGTCCAGTTATTGATTTTTCAAGTTCTATGCTAAACCAAATTCGTTTTTCTTCAAGCTCAATATTAACAATTTTTCCTTTCATATTATTGTAAATAAGCGGTTTAAATCTTTCTACCTCATTAAACAAAATGGGATCGCCGATCTTATATCTATGAAGACCCCATTCTACAGCTTTTGCTTTATTGGTTTCTTGCAAAATAGTATTTAGGTTATTAATACCATATAATCCATCGTAATTAAGACATAAAACAATCTCATCATCACTAGCTTCAAAACTTAAATCTTCTAATTTTTGCGAATAGCTTTCTCTTTGTAAAATTTCACTAATACAATCACCAAAACTTCTTACTTCATCCCAAAGTTTTAAAAGTTTCTTGTCTTTTGTTCTATATGTTTTTTCTAATGTAAAAGTTGCCTTATCAAGAAAACTCTGAGCGATTTTAAACCAATTGCCAAATGATATCGCTTCTATCTGATATATGTCCCCTACTAAAAGAATGAGCTCAAATTTTACTTTATTGAGTACTTTTTGCATATCATCATTGCTTATTGTACTACATTCATCGATAATTAGAACATCGCATTTTGTGTCTGTACCCGCTATTAATTTAGCAACTGTTTTAAATTCGCTTTTTGAGCTCGCAGCAATACGTCTTTTTAAATTATCTACAGCAGTATTTGTATTGGCTAAAAATATTTTACTATTTTCTTTAAAAAATTGTGATACGTAATCGATTAAAGTCGTTTTACCAGTACCGGCTGCGCCATAAATCAAGGCGACCTTTGATTTCTCAAATAGATTAATAACAATATTTTCTTTTTCTTTATCATCAATTAGCGTCGAATTGTTCTTTATCCACTCTTTTGCAGAATTTGAGTAGTTTTGAATACCGCTCTGTGTCAATTTGTCAAGCCCATCAATAATTTCGATAGATTTTTCGACATATTCTTTGATATAAAAGTGACTTTGAAATTCCTCAATTCTCCTACCAGTATGCCCTTTTGGATTCTTTTCGTTTCCTGACCATAATTTTGAGTTAAATTGAGATATTAGATTATCTATATTGTTGAAATTAAATTCCTTTTTATCAACAAACAGGCTTCCACTATTTTCACTCCTACTTTTTAATGCTCTAGCAAATAATTCATGCTCCCTTCCACTTGTATCTATACATTCTAACAAATCATAAAAGTTAGGATTGTGATTTATTAAAGATGTAGCAAACGGCATTTGCTCAAAAGGAAGGCATTTTGAATTTAGCTTTAAATCCGATAGGCATCTATCTTCATTATTTGGAAGTTGCTTTTTTATTACTTGATTACGTAAGTTGTGTAGTAAATACCTAATTGTATTTCTACCATCTTTGGTAACTACCTTTGCCTTATCTAAAATATCAAAAATATGCGAAACTTGTCCTTTAGAAATAATGTTTCTTTTTATATCTTGGTAATCATAACTATCAATCAAATCGACTAGGCTAATTTTCTTACGTGTCAAAAATCGCATTAATTCTTTATATTCGCTTGTTCTATTTATTTTTTGACTACATTCAAAAATCTTACCAAAATTTTGCAATTCAGCTGGTCTAATAGAAACTTCCCAACTGTCAATGATTTTTACCTGCAGTGATTTGTTTAGAATTTCTATATTTTCATTACAAATCCATAAATTGACAGCATAATTATCAAAAATTCCAAATTTACAAAATGCAATTAGTTTATCAAATTTGCTAAAATTATCAACAGCATTAACAAATGTTACCTCATAATAAATTTGGTCTTTTACTATAAAGGGCTTTACTTTTGTCACATAGTAAGCATTACCTTCTTTGCCAGAATTACTTAAAACACTTTGATTCTCTATCTTTTCTGCAATTTTTTCATAGTATTCCATAAATTGCTTATCTAAATTAAGCGGAAAATTACTTAAATTTTTAAGAACTTCAATGTTATATTTTTCTTTTAAAAAAATCTTGCATTCGACTAAATATATGAAGTACTTTAACATCAAACGTTCAGAAGAGTTTTCACTAAGCGTATAATGTGAAACAGCTTTTTGTAAGAAATCATGAAATTTAACCAATAATGCATAATTTCCTTTTCTTGATTTTACATATTTAATGGCATTTTCATTAATTACTCGCTGATGATCGTTGGTATCTATTTTTTCTTCGCTAGAGTGAATTTTTTGAAAAATATACTCTACTAAATTTCTAAGCTGAGATAAGATAACTTGACTAACGAATCCTCGTTCATCACACAAGTTATTATTTGCAAGATTTTTATCTATGTTTTCGCAGGTTATTAAGATTTGATTATTAAAATCCATTTCCATCCTTAAACCAAAATACTATTTATTCTATAAAAGATTGTTCTTTACAAAACAATAAGTCGGATTCTTGCTTGGCTAAAGTATGCCAATAAAGCCAAACACAATAAATACCATTGGACAAAACCCAGCTTCGCCGCTCAAATTTAGCCTATTTTACGCTATTTTCAGCCTTAAATTTAGCCAAAAGTTCCTCGTCGCATTTTGGGCAGTATTCATGCTCGCCGCTGATGTAGCCGTGTTTGGCGCAGACGCTAAAGACCGGCGTTATCGTGATGTATGGCAGCTTGTAGTTGCTGACCACGCCGCGCACGAGGTCTTTGCACGCTTCGGCCGAGCTGATGCGCTCTTTCATGTATAGGTGCAGCACCGTGCCGCCGGTGTAGGAGCTTTGCAGTTCGTCTTGCAGATCGAGCGCCTCGAACGCGTCGTCGGTGAAATTTGCCGGCAGCTGCGTGGAGTTGGTGTAGTAGATATTTTCGCCAAAACCGGCCTGGATGATGTCTGGATAGCGCTTTTTGTCCTCTTTGGCAAAGCGATACGTCGTGCCCTCGGCAGGCGTGGCTTCGAGGTTATAAAGGTTGCCGGTGCTCTCTTGAAACTCGCGAATTTTACCGCGTAAAAACTCGATCATCTCGGTTGCAAACTCTCGCCCGAAATCAGTAGCGATATTTTCCTTGTCGTTCGTGAAATTTCGCAAAAGCTCGTTCATGCCGTTGATGCCGATGGTGCTAAAGTGGTTGTTAAAGTGTTTTAGGTAGCGCGCGGTGTACGGATACAGGCCGCGTTCGTACATCTCTTGGACAAAGGCGCGCTTTTTTTCGAGTGTGGATTTGGCTAAATTTAGTAGATATTCAAGGCGGGTATAGAGTCCCTTTTTATCGCCCTTATACAGATAGCCTAGGCGAGCTAAATTTAGCGTTACGACGCCGATACTGCCCGTCATCTCCGCGCTGCCGAACAGCCCTCCGCCGCGCTTTAGCAGCTCGCGTAAATCTAGCTGCAAGCGGCAGCACATCGAGCGCACGTGGCCCGGCTTATAGGCTTTGTCGTTTGCGACGCGGTTGCCGTTTTCATCGACCGTATACTGAGAGCCGACGAAATTTTGAAAATAGCTCGAGCCCATTTTTGCCGTATTTTCAAAAAGCACCTTCGCCACCTCGCTGTCCCAGTCGAAGTCCTCGGTGATATTTACCGTAGGGATCGGGAAAGTAAATGGCTGCGAACACTTGTCGCCCTCGGTCATGATCTCGTAAAACGCCTTATCTATGCGGTTCATCTCGGGCTCAAAGGCGCGGTAGGTCATATCCGTTAGCTTGTTAAAACCGCGCTTAGCGGCCTCCTGCGCTAGCTCTGCGTCCTCTAGGTCGCTAAATATATGCCTATCCTCGCGCGTAGGTATCTGGTCGCGCAGATCGCTCGGGCAGGTGATATCGATCGTTACGTTGGTAAACGGACTCTGGCCCCAGCGAGCGGGTACGTTTAGGTTAAAGATAAAGCTCGTTATCGCCTTTTTGATCTCTTTATCGCTTAGCTTGTCGCGGAAAACGTAAGGCGCAAGATATGTATCAAAGCTGCTAAACGCCTGCGCGCCCGCCCACTCGCTTTGTAAAATTCCTAAGAAATTAGCCATCTGATACAGCGCCTCTCTAAAGTGCTTGGGCGCCTTGCTCTCGACCCTGCCGCGCACACCGTTAAAGCCCTCGTTTAAAAGCGCTCTTAGGCTCCAACCCGCGCAGTAGCCAGTAAGGCAGTCAAGATCGTGGATGTGATAGTCGCCGTTTCGGTGTGTGAGGCCCTCTTCTTTGCTATACACCTTATCTAGCCAGTAGTTGGCGATGACCTTGCCTGCGGTGTTGTTGATGAGGCCGGCGTTTGAGTAGCTGGTGTTTGAGTTGGCGAGAATTCGCCAGTCGGTGCCGTTGATATACTCGCTGATGGTTTGGGTGGAGTTGATGTAGGTCGTATCTTCGTTTAGTCCTAAAATTTGCTCGCGCTGAAGCTTGTGCGTGTGGCGGTAGAGCATAAAGCTCTTCATCACGTCGAAGTGTCCCGCGTTAAAAAGCGCCTTTTCGATATAGTCTTGCACGTCCTCGACGCTCAAAACTTCGCTATCAAACACGTGCCCCATCACGTCTAAAAAGACCTTGTCGTCGTACTCTTTGGACTCGCTTTCAAAGGCTTTTTTGATCGCGTCTTGGATTTTATACGGGAGATATTCTTGCTTCGTGCCGTCGCGTTTTAGGATAAATTTCATTTCGTTCCTTACGTTAAATTTTGGTGATAAATTTGACGAAAGTATAGGCAAAGTTGGCTTAAAATTTAGTGACCGAAATTTGCTCTCAAGGCATTTTGAAAATGTCATTTTTAAGTTTAAAATAGCTCTTAAAGCGCGTATATCTGGGGATTTTATAGAGGGCTTATAAATTTTAAGATAAAGCCGTTTTTAATAAGAGATATTAAATTTGAGCAAATTTAAAAGAAAGATAAAATGCAATCGAAAGTTCAAATTTGACGAGATTTTGCGGGAATTAAATTTGATAAATTTGAGCAGGAGAGAGTCCCGCCGTAAAATTCGGCGGGAAAGTTTTTATTCGTCGTATCTTAAGAAAATATCCTCGCCGCCTTTTTCAAGGTTTAGGATACCTTCGCCGCGTTTAAACGTTATCTCGGCGCCGTTGTCGCCGGCTAATCTTACGCCGCTTGCTGTGACTGCGTTTTTAAGATTGATTTTGTGACCTTTGCTGTCTTCTAGCAGGGCTGTGTTAAATTTATCGGTAGAGCTTAGTCTAACGACGTATTTCGGATCGTTTACGCCCGTAAATTTAATAACTTCAGCTTCTGATTTGGTGATTTGTGCTTTGTTTGCGCTCTCGCTTTTGTGCGCATGGCAACCGCTAAGCATAGCAACTGCAGCAAAAGCCGCCAAAGATGAAACTAAAAACTTCTTCATTTTCGTCCTTTTTTGTGAAATGAGACTCGAATATTACTTCAAAATAGTTTATATAAAGTAAACTTAGCCAAGAAGGAGTCCTCGTTCAAAGCTAAGTTTACTCGCGGGCTTACGCTTATTTAGAAAATAAGCCGCCGCAAATTTATCGCCGCTCTTAAAAAGCTCGCGATATCAGCAAATTTTCGGCATTAATGGCAGCCGCAACCGCAGCAAGATTTAGCACCGCCGTGAAGCTCGGAAACGTAAAATTTAACAGAATTTAGCCCCTCTTTTAACGCCCACTCGTAAGCACTCGAGACGAAATCCCAGTTGATATTTTCAAACAACTTCTCCAAATACGCCGGGCGCGCGTTTCTGTGATCGACGTAGTATGCATGCTCCCAAACGTCCGCGACTAGAAGTGGCACAAGGCCGTCAGTTACCGGAGTTTGCGCGTTGCTTGTTTGTACGATTTGCAGTTTGTCCTCTTTTGGATTGTAAACTAGCCATGCCCAGCCGGAGCCAAAAAGCGTAGTCGCAGCTTTTAAAAACTCCTCTTTAAAATTTGGAATATCTTTTTCCAAGCGAGCTTTTAGCTCGTCGCTCATTTGGCTTTTTTTCGCGATGCAATCCCAGTAAAAGTCGTGGTTATAGACCTGAGCCGCGTTGTTAAACGCGCCGCCCGAGCTTTTTGTTAGGATATCAAAGAGGCTAGCACCCTCAAATTCGGTACCTTTTATCAAATTATTTAGGTTATTGACGTAGGTTTGGTGGTGTTTGCCGTGGTGGTAACTACAGGTTTCTTCGCTTACGACGGCGTTTGCTTTCGGATCGAAAGGCAGTTTTCTAAGTTCAAACATAATTTTTCCTTTGTAATAAAATTTATCCGTATTATAGCAATAAAATAGTAATTAATTTATTAACGCGCAAACTAACCCGCCTATACTTCCGTTTTATCAAATTTGACTCGTCTCGCCGCGCGAAAAGATCAAATTTGATAAAATAATGTGTATTTTCGTAACATTTAGTCTTTTTAGTATTATATTTTACTTTGGCTTGCTCTCAAATTTGACAGTCAAATTTGAGAGATTGTTACATATTTACACATAAATTTGAAATTTATTGCAAAAAGTCGAAACATTTTCACGCAGCCGCTTTTTTATGAATTATAATTGCACCTAGCTGAATTAGCTAATCTTTTAAAAAGGATCACAGATGAAAATTAAGTTACTTTCCGCACTGCTTCTTTCTTGCGCGCTGGCCGGAAGCGCATTTGCCGCAGATAAAACATACACGATCAAATTTGCTCACGTCGTGGCCGCCTCTACGCCAAAAGGCAAGGCTGCGGACTTTTTTGCCAAACGAGTCGGCGAGCTTAGCGGAGGAGCGATTAAAGTCGAGGTATATCCTGCCGCATCGCTGATGGACGACGATAGGGTTTTTGGAGCGCTGAAACTTGGCAACGTACAGATGGCCGCGCCTAGTTTTTCTAAATTTACGCCGATAGTGCCGCAGTTTCAGCTTTTCGACCTGCCGTTTATCTTTAGAGACAACGCCCATCTTTACGCTGTTCAAGACGGCGAAGTCGGACAAGCTCTAAAAGATATGATCGCTAAAAAAGGCTTCATCGCGCTTGATTTTTGGGACGCTGGATTTAAGCACTTTAGCTCAAGCAAAAAGCCGATCGTAGAGCCTGCGGACGCTAAGGGGCAAAAATTCCGCATCCAAAGCTCAAAGGTGCTTGAAGAGCAGATCAAAGTAGTCGGCGGCAACCCGCAAGTATTGCCTTTTTCAGAGGTTTATCCGGCCCTTCAACAAGGCGTAGTCGATGCGACGGAAAACCCGCTTTCAAATTTCTATAACTCCAAATTTTACGAGGCGCAAAGCTCTCTAACGCTTTCATCTCACGGATATTTGGGCTACCTAGTCGTTTTTAGCGAGAAGTTCTGGAAAGGCTTGCCTGATGATATGAAGGCTCACGTAAAACAAGCTCTAAGCGAAGCTACGACTTACGAGCGCGAAGAGACGGCTAAAGAAGAAGAGCACATTTTAGGCGAGCTTAAAAAATTCGCAAGCGAGACTAAAAAGCTTGAGATCATCGAGCTAAATGCTGACCAAAAGGGCAAATGGGCAGAGGCTATGAAGCCGATTTATCCGAACTTCTACAACGTGATCGGTCAAGATTTGATAGAAAAAACGATAAATACGAAGTAGGCTTTTATGGGTAAATTTTTTGAGATTTTAGATGTCGGCATTGCCTCGGTAAACAAAACCGTAGCGGTGCTAGGCATCGCCGCAGGCACGCTGCTAGCATTCATTAACGTCGTTATGCGCTACTGCTTTAACACGGGCTGGTCGTGGGCCGGCGAGCTAACCAACTATCTTTTTATCTGGTCGGCGTTTTTTGCCGCCGCTTACGGCTTTAGAAAGGGCATTCATATCTCGGTTACGATTTTGATCGAGAGATTTCCCGCTCCTATCGCCAAGGCCTACCTCATCTTCGCAAACATCTTAACGACGGTATTTTTGATATTTGTCGTGGTTTATAGCGTGCAGTATCTGCAGGTGATGTACGAGCTTGATTTCATGAGCGTGGATTTAGGCGTGCCGCAGTGGGTGCCGATGCTAGTGCTTCCGATCGCTTTTTTAGGAGCCAGCTACCGCGCCGGAGAGAAAATTTTCCAGATCGCTATGACGCCTTCGGATAAAGTCATTATAAACAATGAAGCCGAGATGATACGCGACTCGGTCAAGAAAAGCTAAGGAGAGCCTATGACCATCGCATTTTTGTTTATCTCGCTATTTGGCCTTATGCTTATAGGCGTTCCCGTCGCCGTTTCGCTTGGAGCTAGTACGGTTATCACGATGCTTCTTTTTACGGATCTTGACGTCGCGACGATACCTCAGCTCATCTTTGACGGTATCAATAAATTTGCCCTTATGGCGATCCCGATGTTTATCTTAGCCGGAAATTTACTGAGCAAGGGCGGCTCTGCTAGACGCATTATAGATTTTGCTAAATCCATGGTCGGACATCTACCGGGCGGCCTGCCGATGAGCGCGATATTTGCGTGCGTTATATTTGCCGCGGTTTCTGGCAGCTCGCCCGCTACGGTCGTAGCGATAGGATCTATCATGTTTGTCGCTATCAAAGAAGCCGGCTACCCAAAAGAGTACGCCGTGGGTGGCATCACCACCGCGGGCTCTCTAGGCATCCTCATCCCGCCTTCCGTCGTTATGATCGTTTACGGCGTTACGGCCGAGGTCAGTATCGCGCAGCTATTTATGGCGGGCGTGGTGCCTGGACTGATGCTAGGCGGTATGATGATAGCGCAGACTTATATCGGAGCAAAAAGGCTTGGATTTAAAGCTACTACGCCAGAGCCTTGGAGCGAGCGAGTAAAAAAATTCGGTAAGGCGTTTTGGGCGCTGCTAATCGTAGTAGTCGTTATCGGTGGTATCTACGGTGGCATTTTTACGCCGACAGAGGCTGCGGCGGCGAGCGCGATATATGCGCTGATTATTTCGCTATTTGTTTATAAAGATATCAAATTTAAAGACCTGTGGGATATCTGCCTAGAGTCTGCCATCACGACGGCGATGATATTTTTCATCATCGCAAACGCGGTCGTGTTTGCGTATCTGCTAACTAGCGAAAACATCCCGCAAACGATAGCGGACAGCATCCTAGCCGCAAATATCGGCAAAATCGGTTTTTTAATCATCGTAAACGTCCTGCTTTTCATCATGGGACAGTTTATGGAGCCTTCATCGGTCGTGATGATTATGGTGCCGCTACTGCTACCGATCGCGACTGCGCTAGGCGTGGATCCGGTGCACTTCGGCATCCTGCTCATCGTAAATATGGAAATCGGCATGATTACGCCGCCTGTCGGACTAAATTTATTCGTAGCAAGCGGCCTAACGGGCATGAATCTAAAAGACGTCATCGTCGCGTGCTTGCCGTGGACTTTGACGCTATTTATCGGGCTTATTTTAGTGACGTATATCCCGGAGATTTCGCTTTGGCTACCGAGGCTGATGTACGGAGGCTGATTAAATTTGCAAATTTACGGCGACTCGCGTGAGCTTATACGGCTCGGCGGTCGGTCCGTAAATTATGCGCTCCTTTAGTTGCCCGCATTTTGTTTGGGCTTAATTTCTTGATGTTTTTGTGGTTACAGCGGGCTTTATCAAATTTTATAAATTTAACAAAGTCCGCTATCTCCTTTTCGCCGATATTTATCTCAAATTTCAGCAATCAAATTTACAAATTTTAAACTCGGCGCAAATGGCTAATTTTAGCTACTCCGAAAAATCACGCAAAAGCCACTTTAAAGCTTATCTGATGTAACATAGCCAAAAATCATAAGAGGGATTATGTATCGCGTCAGACTGCATATATGCTTAACTCAAGATATAAAAAACAAACTTGAGCGATGGAGTAAAATCCCGCCTAGACCGCGGTTTGAACACAAATTTGAGATGCTAAAAAGCACCTGCGATATCCCTGCATTTATCCCCGATGGGCACCAATATCTAGTCATAGCAAGCGAGCGTTGCGAATTAAATTTATCCGAACTAAAAAACCGTATCGGCAAAAAGGGTTTTTTAGCGATTTATGCGCATCATTCCGAAAATATCGCGAGCGAACAAAAAGAAGCCGCCGATGAAATTTGGCCTGCAGTTGCAAATTTGGACGATTTTTATATACAAAAAGCACTAAATTTAATCGCCGAACGCAAAGAAGCATGGCTGCAAAAGGCCTGGCTAGAAACCATCATAACCTCATCTCCCGATACGATCTGGTTTAAGGACGCCGACGGATTATATATAGATGTAAAAGAATTCCTCAACGGCTCGAATGCATATTGCGCCCAAAACGCTTCCTATGAACGCTTGGGCCGTGCCGCGACAAGCGAGACTAGTCTCCTTAGTGAAGATATTGTAAAAGCAGACGGCAAACTAAACAAACTAAAAACATATAAGACGCCGATATTTGACGGCACGACGATTATCGGCACCATTGGCATCGCTCGCGACGTGACGAAAGAGTACGAGTACCTGCAAAACATCGAGCATCTAGCCCACTACGACCAACTTACGGGACTAGCCAACCGCAACCAGCTGGACGCCTTTTTAAGTAAGCTAAAAACTACGCGTATGAGCATACTTTACATGGATCTAGACCGCTTTAAGCAGGTAAACGACGAGCACGGACACCAAGCCGGCGACAAGGCCTTAGTCGCAATATCAGATCTAATAAAAGAGATTTTTAACGATGCTATGAACGTACGTATCGGCGGGGACGAGTTTATATCGATATTTACAGACGGCGCAAATATGCAAAGCATAGCGCCTCGCGTGCAAATTTTGATCGACCGATTTTTTAAAATTTGTCAAGAAAATCCGCTATTTAACGGACTATCCGTGAGCGCGGGTATCGCAGAAGGCCAGATCGGGCACGGCTCGTTTGACCTGCTACTTCAGCGCGCCGACGATGCTCTTTATAGGGCTAAACACGCGGGTCGCGGCACCTACTGCATAAATCCCCGGGAAGACTTTGAGCAAAAATAGATTTACGCTCGCGTTTGTCGGCCGGTAGCGATGCGGCGCAAATTTACGGCGACTAGTCAGCGCACATGCGCCTTGGCGGCTGACCGTAAATTTGATATCGCTTCTTATCTTTTACTCTAAATTTTATTCAAATTTTGCCGATATCGTTAGAAAGCCAAATTTTAAAAGGATTTTAGATGATAGGCGGCGTAAACGGATTTAACGCAAATGCAAATTTCGATTTTAGCGGCGCTCGCGGGCAAAATTTAAAAACGCGCGAGGAAAAAGAAGCGGCGAATTTGATGTCAAATTTGACGGCACAGATTAATTACGATACGGTAAATCCAAGTGAATTAGACTACGACCAACTAAAAATCTGGGCGGACAAGGTTGATCCAGAAAAACTAACGGGTAAAAATTTAAGCATGTGGCTGGGCGTAAAAATGGGGTTTGAAAAAGTTGTGGATGATTGGCGTAAAGAGCTCGGACTAAAGCCTGACGAACCGGTATTTGTAAGGAGGATATTTTCTCTAAGCGGCTACACTAAGGACGATAAAATTAGCATCTGGGGCAAGATGAACGGACTTGATCCGAGTACCGACAAAGAAAAAGCCGCCGAGCTAAAAAGCTTCGTAGATAGCACGCAAGCTCTGATCGCGCACGCGGGCGATCCATCCGATATATTTAGGCAGGACGTCTTTAGCGTGGATAAGTTTTTGAGTAAATTTAACGTGGATCTGGGCGGGTTTGGCACAGGGCTTGGCATGCGTAGCGGCAACGGCCTGATAATGGACGCCAGGGCCTCGAAGCTACTGGATTCAGATATGAGCGAGGAGGAGTTTAAAGATAAATGGCTCGAGTACGCGGCAAATAAAATCCTAGGCAAATACGCAAACGTCAAAATTTCACTCAAGGACGGCGCGCTAAATTTCGACCAAACGCCCGCAAAAGAGCGCATTACGCTTCTGGGACAAGAGATAGAAGATCGCGTGAGCTACGCGGACGAAGCGAGCAAAAAAGAGTTTTTTAAATTTCTAAAAGACGTATTTAAAAAC
>ERZ773233.574-NODE-574-length-24140-cov-4.444634_pt1 | contig 24140 bp, 31 predicted proteins | sample MGYA00580991_ERZ773233 | MGnify/ENA primary metagenome ERZ773233 (study PRJEB29015, sample SAMEA2738178) | human oral metagenome | biome: human oral; feature: human-associated habitat; material: saliva | place: China | collected 2161 ...
TAAAGAGGACGTGTCCAAGGCCGACCGCACCAAGGCTAAAGCTGTTAACTTTGGTTTCTTGTATGGGATGGGCGCCAGCTCTTTTAGAGATTATGCTCGCGATAGCTACGGTGTTACCCTAACCGATGATGAGGCTGTTGAGTACCGGAAGCGGTTCTTCGAGCTGTACTCATACCTGCCAGTATGGCATCGGGAGACGAAAGAGGCTGCTGTGAAAAACTGCTATGTTGAGACCCTCTTCGGTAGGAGGAGGTACTTGGACAACATTAAGTATGGAAAGGGGTCGGACAAGGGCGCTGCTCTCAGGCAGGCAGTCAACACGTCGGTGCAGAGCGTTGCGTCAGATATGATGATCCTGGCACTGGGGCTTATCCATAGACTTATCGTGTGCGGAGACTACGACGCTAAAATAGTAGCGACAGTCCATGACAGCGTGCTGCTTGAGATTGCCGAAGACGGTGCCGAGCGTGTTGCCAGGAAGGCTCAGTACATCATGGAGCACCTGCCATTAAGCCGCTTTGGAGTAAAACTGAACGTCCCGGTCGAGGCCGGCCTTTCAATAGGACGGCGATGGGGAGAGATGGAGGAGCTATGAAAATCTATTCGGAGGGTAGCCTCCCTCAAGACGAGAATGGCACGCCCGTGATCAGTCAGTCGCTGATCAACGCGTGGTGCCAGAACCCCGTCAACGTGTACTACCGCTACATTAAGGGCCTGTCCCCCAAGGAGGTTCCGGAGCACATTATTCGCGGCCTGTGGATCCATGAGTGCCTCGAGGCTATGTACAAGGGTGAGAACTGGCAGGCCGTACATAACAAGTGGTTGGGTCGCGGGACCTCCTTTGAGGTGTCTCAAGAGATCTTCCGTACCGTCCGGGGCTACGAATACTACTATGGAGAAGAGGATTGGGAGGTTCTAGCAACAGAGCTCCCGCTCGAGGCCACTCTACCTAACGGCTTCAAGTTTGTCGGAAAGCTTGACGCACTAGTCAAGACGCCTGATGGACGCCGGATGATTGTAGACCACAAGACGACTAAGCGTATCAAGCCGCTTGAGAAGCAGTTGGTCCAGATCCAGGCTCCGATGTACATGTGGCTGTGCAGCCAGAACGGTCTCGAGGTGGATGGCTTCATGTGGGACTACCTACTCACCCCGGGACCGAAGCCCCCTAGGTTCCTTGCTGGCGGGGCACGTCTGGCGGCCAAGCAGCCAAACACGGACTACCCTACAGCCTTGGAAGAGATCACCCGGGCTCAGCACGTGTTCGGGGAGGCACTCACCCCGCACCCGAGGCATAGGGCTGAGATTGATAGGATGCTTGAGTTCCACAGGGAGGTCCGGAAGGGCGGTAAACACCCAGAGGCTAGCAACCTATACCACAGAAGGTTCGTTCCGATATCTGATCAGTGGGTAAATGCCACCGTCCGGCGCGTCACTAAGACAGCGTCCGATATGTGGCGCTACGATTGGTCCGATGAAGGTACCATCCAGATGTCCCCCGACGCCTATTTCGCTACCGGAGGCGATTATATTGACCTAATCACCGCGTATCTCATGACTGGTAGTTCCGAGGTTGTAGCCATGCAGCGCTACACGAAATCGGACCCGATGGAAAGGTATAAGAATTGAGTAAGATTATTAAGGCCGGGACGGGCACAGGACGGGCACCTAGGTATTTGGTGTATGGTCGAAGCAAGCAGGGTAAGACCACCTTCTCCTGCACCGCTCCGAACGTTCTGGTGCTGGACCCGGAGTCGGGAACTCGTGAAGGTGTCTCCTCTGTGGACGTCTACCCAATCGACCAGTGGCAGGACTGCGATGAGGCGCTGAGGTTTCTTCGCGGCTCTGAACACGGGTACGACTGGATCGTGGTGGATGGCCTCACAAGGATCAATCAAATGGCTCTCAAACATGTTATGCGATTGGGTGAAGAGGCTGACCTATCCAGAATCCCTGGAATGGTTCAACTTAAGGACTACGGAAAGGCTGGTGAGCTGATGAAGGGGATGCTGCTGTCCTGCCACACGCTCCCGCATGTGGGCATCGTCTATACCGCTCAGGACCGCATGGAGGCACCTGATCTCAGTGACGATGACCTTTTGGATGAGGATGCGCAGATCCCAGGAGCCCGCTACGTGCCAGACCTACCGAAATCCGTGCGTGGCGCGGCCACAGCTATGGTAGATTGCATTGGGCGAGTGTACAGTGTGAGCGTCACGGGAACTCACCCCAAAACCGGGAGGGAGGTCACTCAGCGGCAGTACCGACTTTGGATTGGCCAGACAGAGCAGTATGATACTGGCTACCGATCACCGCACAAGGGGGTTCCCGACTATCTTCGTAAACCAACAGTACCGAGGCTCCAAGAGCTCCTCGAGACTGGCAAAAACAACTAACAACAAGGAGCTAAAATGCCCAAGATCACCATCGACTTCTCAAACGTCCGTGAAGGCTCTACCTTCTCTCCCCGACGACTGCCTGAAGGGTCTTACCTGGCGGAAATCGCCAAAGTGGAACAGAAAGAGTCTAGCAAGGGTAACCAGATGCTGGTTTACACCATCATCCCGGTGGAACACCCGACAGCTGTTTATCCTTACTACGTGGTCCTGACCGATAATCAGTTGTGGAAGCTCCGTGCGCTTCTCCTAGCTGCTGGTAAGGAAATCCCGAAGCGGAAGGTTACCGTTGACCCAGAGTCTATCGTCGGCCGGCAGATCATGATCGATCTTGAGGATGCCGAGTGGGAGGGTCGCGAAAAGAGCGAAATCGCCGGCGTGTTCAAGCCAGTGGAGACCACCCACACTTCTGATGCAGATGAGATCGAGTTCGACGTGGACGAGATCTGAGACTGGCAGCTAAGCGGGGAGGGGCTTAGGCCCCTCCCCTAACATAGGAGCTCTTATGCAACCAGAATACCGAATCGTACAGAACATCAAGAAGCTGATCCGAGCCCGGGGTGGGTGGGTAGTAAAGATCCACGGCGGTCCTTACCAAGACTCCGGGACTCCTGACCTTCTGGCCTGCTATAAGGGTAGGTTCATCGCCATCGAGGTGAAGACCGCCAGAGGTGTGACGCGCCCCGAGCAGCGTGTGGCGCAGGAAGAGGTCTCTGCCGCAGGTGGCTACGCACTCATTACTCACTTGGTTGGGGAGGTTGCAGATGTCCTCGACGAAATCGACAGGATTTGATGTACTAGCCCGTATTTGGGGAGACTCTGAGGGGTATGTCTGGACTCCATGGATTGAGTCCGGGTCATGGGGAGGCCCAAAAGGCCCAAGATACCATGAGGGGAAGGCATGGCGGTGGCCTGAGCAGGCTGATGACATCCGGGCGCACATAAAGTCCCACACAGACGACGACCAGTACTTCACGCCTGGAGTATTCTCTGCCCCCCGACGGGTTACCCAGCATGCCATCCCGGTACCGTGGCTTTGGGCAGACCTGGACCCGGTGGACCCCACACGAATTGATGGGTTTACCCCGACCATCGCGTGGGAGACCTCACCAGGCCGCTACCAGTGCTTGTGGGAGATGCCGTACCCACGTGAAGGAGCTACCGAGCACGGTGGGCCTAATCACAAGCTCACCCATTACTTGGGGGCAGATCCCTCAGGATGGGATTCTACTCAGCTGCTACGAATACCTGGTGGTGCCCACACGAAGCAGGGTGACCAACGAGGTAAGCTGCTTTGGTCTGACGGCCCCGGGCTGCACTGGCGACAACTCGTGAAGCTGCCCGAAGTCCCTACCCGTGACGAAGACACAGCTATGGCGTCTCTGTCAGAGGAGGCTATCAAGGGTGTGGACCGTGCGGCTGTCTGGGCTCGTGTTAGACCTTTGGTTTCAGGCCGCACTAGAGAGCTGATGGCTTTGAGGGACTCCTCGGGTATAGACCGTTCTGAGGCACTGTGGTCTGTTGAGCGTGATCTAGCCGATGCTGGATGCTCCTCGCTGGAGATCGTGGCCCTGGTGATGGGTACTCCCCTTGACAAATATATCGGTCGCGGGGACCACATCCGACGTCTATCTATTGAGGCTGCGAGAGCTATAGCGGAGCGGCCGTCTGAGTCCCTTGAGGGTGGGGCCCTCCCCGAGGGGGCACCCATGTGGGCCTCCGACCTAGCTAGCATCCACGTCCCCCGTCCTAGGTGGCTTATCGACGGGATATGGACTCGCGGAGGGTGCGGGTTCATTTCTGGCGCCCCTAAGTCCTGCAAGTCTTGGCTGTCGCTGGATATGGCGGTTTCTATTGCTACTGGTGAACCGCTCCTAGGTACCCACCGCGTAGTTTCCCCGGGACCTGTGCTATACCTCCAGGAGGAGGACTCTCTGGCTACAGTGGTGGACCGTCTGGAGTCAATTGTGGAGGGGCGCTCCCCGCAGTCCCACTGGGCAGGAGTTCTCGAGGTAGGGCGCGGCAAGGTCACATGGGGACCTCCTTCCAGTCTGCCTATTGACATCCAGGCCCACACAGGGGTTGTGCTGTCTGACCCTCGTTGGATGGCGTGGCTCTCGGATCGAGTACGGACCTATGAGTACCGTGCGGTAGTAATCGATACTCTGACCACTACCGTTGGTGACGTTGACCTGGATAAAGCCGTGGACCTCCAGACGCGAGTACTAAAGCCCCTTCGGGAGATAGCTCAGACCTACGATTGTGCGGTCATCATTGTGCATCACAGCCGGAAGAACACGCAGGGTGGCCGTAGAGGGTCCAACATGCTCGGATCTGTCGCCTTGCACGGCTGGGTGGATTGCGCCCTATATCTAGACCGGGACGAGGAGTCTGGGGTGATCACCGTGTCCCCTGAGGGTAAGAACGACCCTGCCGAGGGATGGTCTATGCGCGTACCTCGCGTGTATCGGGACTGGGTAAGTGGACTCCGCTCAGTGTGGGCACCCGAGGTAGTTGATGCTCCGGCGGAGGGGTCGGCTGCTGGAGTGGCAGGTAGTAAGATCGCTGATATCATCCGTAGCATGGGCCGGACAGCTACGGAAGCGGGCCTGAGGGCTGTAGTCGGCAGGGGCTTCTCCAGGCAGATCACGGCTGCCCTGTCGAATGGCCTCGTGCAGGAGATTACTCCAGGTGTATTTGCCCTAGTCACGTCGAAATGAACAGTTTGACCTGCTCGCTTATTTACAGTCGGATTGGGTATAGGGTAATATTTACGTCATGAAAAGCACCAAGTATCTTGCAGATTTGATCCTCGACTATGGCAAAGCTTTTTACGGGCCTGAAGGACCAGAGTGTGCAGCCAAAAAATGGGTTAAAGCGCTCCCTAGTGCAGATCTTTCTGACTTTCATGAGTGGTTTGACCGCGGATTCTGGGTGCCAGAAGTAGCTAAGGCACTTTCAGACGCTGGGGTATACCCCTGGGAGGTGCCCGCTAATACGGTTTATGACTTGTGTTGCGGAGACCTATCAGTAAACCTTTTTCTACGGGTGAGGTAACGGTTAGGTGTGAAAGCTTTGTTACCCCGCCCTATAGGTTACAGCGAGCGCGGGGTAATTAACCTCCCCTGTATTAGGCATAGTAGGTACATATGCCGTAGTCAAGTCAAAATGGGCAACTTACAACGTTCACTCGTTGCTTCACCGGTAGAAGGTGTCGTAGATTTTTACCCGTCGAAAGGAGCTGAAATGAACAGCGAAAATGGGTACATCAAGTCCACAACCATCTGGTTCTCCGACCTCGAGGATCTCGTCACACCGTTGGCAGTCCACGCCGCTGCCGCGTGGGACAGGCTCGAGCTCCCGCATGAGGAGCATGAGTGTGAGGTCACCATCCGTGCCTGGATGACCAATCGCCGTCAGGTCTACTACACTATGACTTTGGACTACGACTGCGACACCGAGGTCTTCGTGGCAGAGGGTTACAGTATTCCAGTCAGGTCTTCCGATGGTATCGACTGGTCTGAGCGTGCTGAAAACGGCATGTGGACCGACATCGCGTCTATGGTCGGTGAGGACGCGGCGGATAGCCTCACCGGTATGGATCTTGTCCGCTGGATGAGGGCTATGTCGCGATGACATCTATCGGTAGGTGTCCGTATGAGTTTCTGGAGACATTCAGGCTGGCTGATGTTGGGTCCGGAGAGCTGGAGTATGCTCGTAGAGCTGTAGACAGGATGCGGTTTGGTGGGATCGATGATCCTGGTATTTCCCACTACGTGAAGGTTAGGATCACCGCCGGTATTGACCACACTGTGCTAGTGACTTTGTCTATTCTCCCATACGGTGATCCACTTTATGTAGACACGGTGTGTCTGGAAGGCGGATCATGGCTCGGGCTAGTACCTGTAATCCTCGCGTACGTATCTGGTGCGCTAGGTGAGGCTGTGGGGAACCGAGTGCTGCACCGCCATGCCGGACGCCTGGTCGAGTGGCTCGAGTCGGTAGAAGCTATCCAGGAGAACTGAACAATCCAAAGTGCTCACTATTTTACATGCAGTACCAGGTGGCGTAATGTATACATCGTCAGCAAGACAGAGAAAGGAACTCGAAATGACCACTATCACAACCATCGCAGCCGAGTACAACATGCAGACCTACGAGCTGGCCGCCCTCCTAGACCTCGGAACCGAGTATGACTCGCATGCCGAGCTCTCCGAAGATCAGGCCAGTGACATCACGGAAATTCTTGACTATGACTTGGCTCACAACACCCCCTCTGAGTGAGTCAAGAAGATCCCCCGGCCAAGCAGTCGGGGGATCTTTCTATTACCACCCAAGGAAGACAGGAATATTGACGATCAGTCTGCCGCGCTCTCCGTCAAGGTTAGAGGCAAAGACCTCAACCGCCTCACCTGAGCTGGTTCTTTCAACCCAAATATTGCCACCTGTGATCGACAATACTTCTGAGATGTTCTTGATGCTGTAATTACCCCCGTCGAAGGTTGCTAGCTTTTGAGGCCACGTAGTGCCAACAGCCTCATCCACGCGGAGGTCTAGGTGGATATTACCTGCCCCATTAGCTGCAATCAGTGTAACTCTCCCATCTGTGTTATGATCACCGGAGCCTGATTTAACCCCCGGAGAAAACTTACCAGTAATCTCCAAAGAAGGGCCTGGCGCCCTGGGCACAACTAGGGTGATCTTAATCTTGTCCTGAACTACGCTTTGTCGCGCAGCATACGAGCTTCCATATTCGAAAGCGATAGGCCAGAACTGCGGATGCGGTACTTTGATGTCCAGCTTGGTACCACTACCCTCGTCCTTCGGCGTTACGCCGCCGACATTGGAGTACCACACGGTCCCACCCGTGATCTTCGACCCACCACCGGACCCGGGAGGTCCAGCGGGACCTGGATCGCCTTTAGGGCCGGGATCCCCCTGCGGCCCTTTGGGGCCAGCAGGGCCCTCCCTCCCATCAGCCCCTCTAGGTCCAGCATCACCCTGGTCTCCCTTAGGCCCGGGCGGCCCAGCCTGGCCGGGGGCACCATCGTCACCCTTAGGTCCAGGAGGTCCCTGAATCCCTGGAGGTCCATCAGCACCTTTGGGACCTGACGTGGTTGGGATTTCATACGTATCAGTAGAGTCCTGTCCGACCACAGTTAGCTTAGTACCCTCGAGGCGGACGCTTCGTACTCCAGGAACGTATGTGCCGCTTGTGGGTGGCGGCTGGAGCCCCTCCTGAGACGCCATACCCCCAATGTCATACGTATGATCTGCCTCTACACGCAGCGGAGTATACGTTCGAGCCGCCGTACCGGACGACAGCTGGAGAGTCCATGTCACACCAGCCACGAGGTGGACCTCACCGACCTCCCCTGTGGGATATACACGGCGAGTCACCGGTGACACCCCCACAGAGATACCTCCGAGTGTCACTACCCGCTCATGAGGCGTAGCCGTCAGCCACCACACTGTCCCATCATCTTCAATCTGTGCCACGCGGCCTGTGATCCTGCCAGTAGCCATTTACCCTCCAAACAAAGAGCCCCCGGCCGCTCGGCCGGGGGCTGCGGACACCACCTACTATGTGATTATAGCATGAGCAGCTTGAACTGGTCAGTTATTTCAGCGTCTTCTCTGACGTGGTATATTAGTACCCATGAAAACAACTAGCTTGAAGTACATCCTGCCGGCCCTCAGCATCGTAGTTGGTATGACCATGTGTGTCTCCTACTCTCTCGGGCAGGAAGACCCCACCATGCTGTGGGGCGGCCTCCTGCTTATCACGGCGGTATCTATGGCGCTGTACGCCCTGTTCGACGGTTCTGAATGAGAATAAGAGAACCCCCGCCAGATGGCGGGGGTTCCTTCCGTAGATTACTTGCCGGCGACCCGGTCAGCGTCAGCAATTGACGTCAGGATCGACGCCAGACCGGCTGCTGCGGCCACAGACAGGGTCTGAACCCAGTCCACAGACAGGATACCGACTGCACCGACGCCCAGAACAGCAACCACGCTCTGCGCCACAGTCTTCAGGGCACGCTCGGCAGCACTGACCCAGAATTCGCGAGTGAACATTGTTTCCTCCAATCTACCTAGGCACTCTGCCTAGGCTCAACACCTTCAATATGACGGACACGCTCCGACAGGTCATCCAGCTGTGACATAGTTCTAGCAGAGTCCATCGTGATGCGCTCACCAATAGCTGTGGTACGACGACTCAGCTGCCCAAGCTCAGCATCGTGGCGACTCTGAGCAGCCTGAATACCCTCAATCAACTCACTATTACGCTTAGAAATGGACAGTACACGCTTGATGTCGTCCCTAAGGGACGAACCACCATTAGTGTACTGCTGGGATAGAACTTCAGCAGTGTCACGCGCTGTCTTGTCAGCCTGATCCCTGAGATCGCGTATTTCCGCCAACACTTTAACGCCACCAAAAAACGCTGTCAAGAGGGCTGCCACCCCAGCCAAGAGTCCCCCCAGCAGCTCCCATGGAGGAGCTGGAATTGTAATCACTGACCCAACTTTTCCAGAATAGCCTCTACACCGGCCGAGACCTTATTGATCTTAGCCTCGAGCTCCTGTACTTTAGTTTTAGTATCAGCGATTTCCTGATTTACTGGGATGGTCCCCTCCGCACCGCCTCGGCGAACGTCAGCTAGGTCCTGTGACAGCTCGCGAACTCGCTTGGCAAGATCTGATACAACCTCGTCGAAACGCCCTGCGCCAGGGATGTAAGTAGCCCAAACAGAGTGGTCTACAATAGCCGCAAAACGATTGGCAGTTTCTTCATTCATTTCCAAATCCTCCTGACCGTAAGTATTAAAGTTTAGTGTTGGGACTGACCCGTGGTTATCCTCGAAAAACACATGGATATGGTCTTCGTGGCGGTCACTAACACCAGACCGATTACCGCTCAACTGAGTCCATGTGCCGTAACGGGTTTTCCAGATGCGATTCTGCCAGATGATATGGCGGATATGCATCTGCTGAGCGTTGGACATAAGCCACGCAAGAATAGCTTCACCGGCCTCCCGGTACTTACCTGCAGACCTCACACCAACCTCAGGCGCGCAGATAATGTCTAGCGCTCTGCCTGTACCATGTTCATCGGGCCACTGACCCGATTCAGGGTACTCACCGCGCATACTATGCTCATCCCAGCCACGGCCAATCCACACTACTGGGAACGTTTTACGCGTACCCCAATAAACCGAGGATGCTAGAGCCTTAACAACAGCTCTTGAGTTACTATTTACATACCGATCCCAGTCCGATGGAGCTCCCATATAGTCACCTCCTAGTCCACTTACTATCTACTTCGCTGTGACACCTACTGCACCACATCGAAGTCCCGTCAAAGTACATTCTCACCCCAATGGATTCGCATTTAGGGCAATCAGCTATCGTTATAAAGGTACCCATCACCGCATCCAAAGGACCACTACAGACACCGCAGCAGATCCCCCCGTCAAGGTGCCGCCAGACGCTAGATAAGCCTGAGTCGACACAGTCAATATCTGCCCAAGACCGCTAACATAGAAAGGCCACGTAATCCCGGCAGGAACATCCGCCGACCCCATCATCGACATCATCTGCGGGCTGTACTGCGAGCCACATTGCATACGCCCGTAGCACCATCCCTGAGACTGGTTAGCGTCGTACCTCGGGGCGATAGTCCCACCAGCCAGTACAACGGCCCGTGTGGCCCACGGGGCGCACGGGATACCCACACTAGCAGCGGCCCCCCATGATGACCCCGGCTGCCATGAGCTATTGCTGTTCGAGTATGACTGTGCACTAATCTGCTCACGAAGCGCATCGGGTCCGATGAGGCCCTTACCAATCTCCAGCGTGCCGTCGAAGATCGCTGAACCGGATACATGAAGTGTCCCCCTGGTCATTTTAATATCACCAGAACCAATCGTGGCCGCAAACTCAGCCATCCGCGATTCAAGCATATCCAAACGATCTACTACAGCCCGCAGGCCGGCGTCATCACTAGGCCGGTCAATAGTCCTAGGATCAATAGCCACTTGTAACCCCCTGGAGAATAGGCTTAATCTTCAGGATCTGCCCGGATACCGGATCTGGGTCAGCGACCCATCCCAGCAGTCTGGCCCGCAAGGTCATGTCCATTTCTGGTAGATCCGGATTTCTAAGCTCTACCTCTATCATATCACCAATTTCAAAATCCCTGGTAGGGACACAGTCATCCAGAAGAACCTCGATCGCATAAGATGAAGTTCCATCCTGTTGATTATGCCTCGCGGTATCCACATAACCCTTGATTATGTCTGGGTTTTTTGACCCGGTGTCAGGGCTCCAACGGCGCTCAATCCTGAGAAAGTTAGCCGCAATGTATGTTTCGGCCTGTACGGTATACATATACCGTTCGTCGCCTTCGCGGTTGGCGGTTCCTGTGAAAATGGTGGCGCCTTTTCCATCGGTGTAGTCCTCGGTTTTAGCCCACTCACCCCTAGTAAGGATACACGTTACGTCAGACGATCCTAGACGGTCTGCTACCACAGCGGTGAGTTTTAGATTACCGTGCTCATCCAGGTGCCATCTAGTAGTGAATTCGCACCCATTTCTGGTGCTCATAAGGTTCTGAAGTCCGACCAAACAAGTCATATCCTGGTCATTTGTATATGTGCGGTCTCCGCGCGCGCCCGGTAACTCCTCCACAGACCCCGAGAACTCCTGGGCCAGCCTGTCGAGACCAATTTTACGGGCGATCTCCGTGTAGTAGCGTCCGCGGTACTCCCCGGCCGCGATGTAGTTGCGTGCAAGCCAGCCTTCAGCAGGTTGAAGTCCCAACTCAATATACGGCCCAGAGCCGTAAACACGACGGTCTACCCACCCAGCCCAGACCACATGCTGGGATCCTCGAGACTCCACGACAGCTGCGAGGATGGCCCTAAGCGGCTGCGTAGCCACCTGCCACAGAGGCGGAAGTCTGTCAGTGACAGGCAGCTCTAGTGATGCCTGATCAGCACGCCCCATGATATGTGAGATGCTGCCCTTCACGCGCGCGCCCGGGAGTTCGGTAATCGCCCTCCCGGTTCGCTCGAATGAAAACCACCTAATACCCATATCAGCCATGGTCCGTGGCGATCCAGTTGACACTTACCTGAGACCCGGTATCCACGAATACCGAGAATTCCGTGGCCGTGATGTTATAAACCTTCGGGGTATTCCATCCGACCGATCCGGACGCCGAATTAATACTCACTACGACTACCGGAGGGGACTGGAAACGACCGGGCGGAAGCGGGACTACCTTCGTGTAGTTGCCGTACCCGCCAGCAAGGGTGCTGCCAGCTGCAATCTGAGGCACCCGAGGAGTCTCATCTTTATAGGCCAACTGACGCCAAGCAGACCCGGTCCACACCAAGAAGGAGTTTTGCTTAGTGACATAGATAGGAGTACCGGGCCGGAGGGCAGCCCCGGAAGGTGCGTTAGTGCCTGCCACTGGAATGACTCCGCCAGCGGCAGACGTGTACTCCCGGACATCTGAAATTACGATACCTCCGGCCGACCGGACTCGGGCCTCAGCCAGAGGAAGCACCCCGGAAGGCACGGCCGGGGCTACGGGCGCCGGAGACGCCGTACCACCAACGGCCACAGCAACTGCCTGATAGCGCCCAGACGAATCCACAGACCCGTCTTCGACCTTTACCCCGATCAAGTCAACGCGGTCATATGATGGGTGCTTAGCGGCGAGCGCTACGGTGTTACTTGAGCTTGATGAAATCCAATAAGATCCGTTAGTACTTTGCGCCGGTGTCAAAACGCCGCACCCCGAGGACACCAGTACATTCGACCCAGACGCAGATACGGAGAAGCCTGAGATAACCCCAGCACGGCACGCATTCGTGTGGGTGTCGTGAGTCATTGTCGAGCCCACAGCTGCTCTGCGGAAGTCCGCTGGTTGGATCGGAATGTTATTTCCAATAGGGAGTACCGGATCGAAAGCCATTACATGATCTCCTTAACAGTTATGGTTGCCTTACTGACCTGATTATACTCTGCTGCGCTATACCTGATAGTCCAATACCCGTCACCCAGGCTTTCGGGCCATTCACGGATAGACGGGATAGCTGGCGATGACCCGCCAAGCAGCGCGGACCTCCTGAGTGGGTCAACCACCAGAGTTTCACCGTACCCGAGGGTGAGTCCATCCCACGTAAGCACGTACCCATCCTGCCCCTGAGTTATAAGGATGGATGGTGACATTACTAGACCCCTGATCTCGATGATGAGTCGAGCCGCATGCGGGACATAAACGGTCACTTCACCCGTGGCTGTAGTCGTTCCCCATTTAAGCGGAAACACCCAAGGGAATACTAGTCCTCCGGACACTTTATGCATCCCGAGTTCGTACGTCTTCTGGCCTGAAGTATCAAGGCTGCCGTCAGGCCCCTGACCGCCTTTAAACCACGCTGGGTCAGGCGCGGTGACCTGGGTAGCCCATTGGAAGATTTTTGCTTCGTTTAACCACGTTACCGTGAGCTCACCGCTGCGGATGATCTGCATAGACTGCCAGCCGGCAGCGGTGAGCACCGACACCCAGAAAAGTCCATCCCTAAGGCTTTTGCGGAGCAATTTAAGCGCAGCCTGCGCATCATCAGGAGTCTCCCCGATATATGTCCCTGAAAGCGCGCCAGACATGGCCCCACTATAAGGGTTGGTGACCCAGATACCGTCCATCTGAGTGCGCTGCCCGGACTGGTACACAGATGCCGGTAGGCCCCACAGGCCTACCTCGGATGCCACCCACTTATCGAGATCATTGATGTCGAGCCCGCGGACCACTACATTTCTCATGCGAGCCTCCTGAGAGCCTGAGACACAGCCACAGCTGTCGAATACGGATCAACATTGTACGTGTTTACATTAATACTACCACTATTAGACCTGTAGTCATTTATTGTGGCGCCAGCACTATCCGGGATAATATCCCTAGCTACCTGAGCAACCCCCCTAGCTTTAGACTCTAGGTACCCCTGCTGGCCCGCGATGGAGTCAGCAAAGTCGGTGATGATAGCTTCACCAGAGTAGGTCACATAACCCCTACCAGAGAAAGGACCCCACTTAGCGGGGGAGAACGGCCACAGACCGCGAAGGCTTTTCATACCGTCCCGGACCCAGCTAGTTAGCCTGCCCCACGCCCCTGAGATGCCCCTCAGGAATCCATCAACGAGCGCCCGCCCAGAATTGACTAGGTAGCTGCCCATGTCACCGATAGCCCTCATTATCTTATTTGGTATGTCGGCGACAAACGACATCACGCTATTCCAACCATTTTGCAGCCCCTCGAGGAAACCATTTGCGCCACCTAGCGCGCTGCCCATCAGCTGGCTCCCAAGAGACGCAAGCGCCTCGACTACCATCCCGGGGAACCTACTAATCCACTCCAGCGCCTGGAGCAGTGCGTTTTTAGCGGCCTCGATAAATCCCCCGAACCACTCTGCGGCTCTCTGTGGAAGACTAGCTAGCCCGCTTAGAAGCTTCTCGGCCTCTTTAGGGAATGAGCCGAGGAACTCCTTAAGGCCACCCAGCGGGGCCAGAGCGGCATCCACCCACTCTTTGGCCCATTCGAGAGACAGTATGTAATTGATGAACTGGGTGACGCTGTTTATAATACCGTTGAAAAAATCACCTACCCACGCCCCGAACGCGTTCCAAGCGTCCACTACGCCCTGCCAACAGCTGGCCAAGAAGCCGACAGTTGCCGACCAAACGCCATTGACCCACTGCACAACAGCGTCCCAGTTAGTGATAAGTAGGTAGAGCGCTGTCGAGAGCAGGCTGATACCGGCTACTACCCACGTGACTGGGTTAGCGAGCATAGCAGCAGTCGCGCCCCAGATGGCGGCAGTTACGCTATACAGCCCAACCAGTATTAGCCCGGTGAGCATCGCCCCCAGCACGTTAAACACCCAGGTATTCTCGCGAACCCAATTACAGAGCTCCTGGAACTTAGGAATAAGCTCTGCGACACTGTCGCCAAGCCAGGTAAAAACCGCCGACCCTAGAGGCTCCAAAGCCTCCAGAGCCCGGTTCTTCAGCAAAGTCCACTGCTCTGCGAAGTCCATAGTCTCCTCGGCCAGCCCAAGAATCGAATCGTCTGTGGCCCCGATAGACTTCATCATATCGCCAGCCGAAAGCTGGCCAGACTTCATAGCCTCAACGAATTGCTGGGCCCCACGAGTTCCGAAGATCTTGGACGCCAGCTCAAGCGCAGCAGCCTCGTTACCTTTTTCAAGGAAGCCCTGAATCTCGCTAGTAACACGTTTAAACGCAGCTTTTGGCTCTTCGCCCCTCTTAGCGAGAGTAACCAGACCCTTACTCAAAGAGGCCATTACCGCCGTGGAGTTCAGGCCGGCTTTATCAAACGCGCCCACCATGGCGATTGTGTCTTCAAAACTAAACCCGAGAGTCTTCATACTGGGTGCCGCCTGCTGGGCGGCAGACGCCAGCTCATTCATACCCACACCAGTGGCCTGAGAGACTCTAAACAGGTTATCCATAGCGTCGATGACCTGCTCACCTTGAACACCAAACGCCGAGAATGCCGCTGTAGTCTTCTGGATGTTTACATCCTGCCCCAGAAGCCGGCCAGCCTCAAGGTACTGTGAGGCAACCTTCTCAAGTGTGTCTCCGGAAAGGCCGAGGCGGGTATTGAGGTCGGCTACCACAGAGCCGATTTTGGAGTACTCCACAGGGACAGACCGGCCGATCCTCTTGGCGATATCGACCATCCCTTGTAGGGCCTCGCCAGAAGCGCCGGTACCAACTCTGATGGTGTCATTTACATCGTCGAAGACTGCGCCAACATCATATAGGCCCTTACCAAGTCCAGCCAGAAGACCACCAGCAAGAGCCGGCATAGCCCAACCCTGCAGACCTTCTGCAAGCTTCTCTGAGAGCTTTTTACCGCCCTCGGATCCAGCCTTATCGGACGCCCCAGTAACAGCATCAGTGATCTCGTCAGTTATCTTCTTCTCTGACCCCTGCATGGAGGGGACGAGCTGAAAATACCCGGTCGCAAGTTCAACACTACCCATTAGTCCACCACTCGTCGAAAGCCTCTGGTGCTATTGGATCCGCCCCAAAGCGCTTAACCCCTTTATCCTCCTCGCCAGGTCTCTGTATGGGCTTAGGTACAGGCGAGTTTCTATTGCCCCCGCGCTGCCAGTTACCGGCATTTAGGAGGTCAATAACATTGGCCATCATGTATTCGGCCACACCCCACGGGGCCCCAAGAGCGGACGCCAAGTGCGACCCCGGGTCGGCTGTGTATATTACGGCTTTGAGGTCGGACCACGTACAGCGCTCCGACCCCAAGTCCCTAATCCTCAGGCCCCTGCGAATAAGCTCACCCTCCACAGCAATAGTGTGAGCCATCACGATAGCCAGGAGCCCTATTATTCCCCCGCAGAAATCCCGGAGTGGTCAGCCCAAGCCTTCATCAACTCTCCAGCCTGAGTTTCGTCGATCTTGTCAAGAATTCCAGGGCAGTACCGGTCAAGCAGCTTCATCTGAGCCTCGGCTGCAGCAGCCACATCCTCCGGCTTAGGCTCGCGCTTGAGTTTCTGAGCCTCTGCCAAAGGCTTAGCAGCCTCAGCAAGGCCCATACGGACGCCAATAGGAAGCCTATTAAGGTTAGGTACCCCGTAGATCGTCTTCTCGCCTGGAAGCTTGAACCGGAATTTCTCGCTCTGAGTAACATCAGAGGCACTAAGCTCGAAAACATCGCTCATGCCGACACCACACCGTCATCGAGGAAGATGTAGAGGGAGTTACCGCTCTTATCCGGGTAGCAAGACAGGGTGACAGGCCATTTAATGGCATCTGTAGCGCTGAACGTGATGGTGTCAGTCGAAGTGACCTGGCCGTCCGGGACGAAGATCAGGATCTTGGCGTTCCCGTCCTTCATCTTGAAGTACCAGCTCTTGTGGGGCAGCTCGTCGGCCTTGATCTTTACGGTAGTCCGAGTACCAGTCGAAGAAGTGGCCTGAGTCACATTGACATTAGCCTCACCAGCGAAATTTTTCAGGGACTGCTCGTTGGTCTCAAGCTGAGTCCATTTCAGCTCACCCGAGAAGGTCTCGAGGATTTTCTTTACGACGGTACCCGACCAATCCTTGATATCGTTGGTGGACCGGTCAACAGTCAGCTCGAGGCCATCCTCAGACACATACCCAGCATCCACAGCCTCGGTCGGGATAGTGTCACCGGCATGCGTCGGGACGGTGGTCTGAAGCTTCGGAGAAGCCAAGATAGCGCCAGTCACGGCCTGGTCAGGCCGGCCTGCGAAAATGTTAAGGTTATTAACAGCCATTACATTCCTCCTTAGATAGTAATGCCGGCCACATGTAGCCGAATAGCGAGAGAGTATCTAGAGACCCCAGTCTGCGGGTCAGGGTCAGGGTACGGAGCCACAACAACTCTGCAATTATGACAGGGATACTTCCCGACCCATCCGTCTATAGGGAGCTGCTCAAGCAGCTGTAGCACGCGCTCAGCAAGCCTGAACGCCCCCATGTCATCTTGTGGGGTAGTACCCCAGCACGATATCGATATCTGATGCACAGAGCGCCTAGGGTCGAGGATCTCGCCGCCGGTGGAGCGGACTACCACCAGAGGGGACTTCCCGATTCGGTCAGCTTTACCCGCTGCCCGAATACCGTCTTTGGAGTTCAAAAACCTAATGACTGCCGTCTCAACGTCAGGGCGAATCGACACACTCAAGACAAACTCCCAAAAGTGGTGGTAAGGACCTTATCCTCTGCCTCCATTATATGCCCCTTTTTGGTTTTAGCCCTAACTGTAACCCTAGACCTATGCGCGCCATCGTATTCGGAGTACTCGAAGTTATCCTCCCCGGCCTGTGCAACCATCTGCTCACCCCAAGACCGGAGCTTATCCTTAACCTCAGGGCTCTTACGCATAGCATCGAAAGCCTCATAGTTGAACACTAGCTTAGTAAGGGACCCAGCCATATCAGTCCGCCCCCACCAAGAACACACAGGTATGGTCAAGAATCGAGCCTGTATCCCATACTTGCGGGTGGGCGTCCACCCTATACTTCGGAACGTTATCATCGGTCCACACGGCATCAAATCGTCCCGCATACCGAGATACGACATCAGCCGTCAGGACAACGACGCAGTCCCACCGAAAAATGGATGTTCCGGCAGGCAACCAAGCTGTGTAAGCCACTTTACCGTCGCCCTGGTATGATCCCTCAAGACCATCCATAAGGCCGGGCTGAACGGAGCATCCAGGGACAATACCGCGAGTCATTACCCGGCCATACTCCCACTCACCACGGTCGTTCATCTTGCGCTCGGGCGCCCCAATGACTATCGTATTAGTCATCATTCGGACGATACTCATGGCCGCTCACTCAGCGTGTATGGGGCCAGCACACGTCGCACACCGGCACTGACATCCAGCTGCCCACCAGCAGTCCCATATGAGGCCGAAATCGACCCCACAGCCTCTTGAGTACGGCCGAGCGGACTCGCCCAGGAGGCGAGGACAACGGACATGACCGCACTAGCAACAGCGCCGGGAACCTCATCATATCCGTGCGTCATCGTGACTTGTACCCCGCCGAGACGGCATGGCAGATCTTCCTTAACCTCTACCATCCCTCGAGGGGACCACCCATCGATTGCCAGCTCACGCCCGTCTACGGCCACCGTAGGACGACTAACGAGACGCAGGGTAGGCAGTACCAGCAGACGCCCGCCTCGGGTGTCCATAATCACCGTGTGAGTCTCTACCCCAGCGATATGCCACCCACACACATCCCGTACGGTATCTGAGGCACGATCAATCCATCCCTGGAGCCCAGGGCTGGATGCAGGAACCCGGCCCAGGCTAGCTTCCGCCAGCTGGGCCGGGGTGACAAGGGTGCTACTTGGCACGTGTCTTGGCTTCCTTTTCTTCGTCCTCTGCTGCATGCTGGGGGGCGACCCCGAGACGAGCAGCGTCCTCATCGGACAGCTGGAGCGTCACCGGATCACCGTGCAGCAGGATCTCGTAGATATCCATCAGACCTCACTTCGACAGGTCGATGTTCGCGAAGGCCATCGGCTGGCGAACTGCCAGCAGCTCGCGGATCTCGAGACGGGTGGTAACGATATCCTTGACGAAAGTATCGCCGTGACTAGTGGTGGTCTCCACACGCACACCTCCGCGACGGTACAGGGTGGCAGCGCTCTTGAAAGCGCCGACCAAGGCTGTATCCGCCTTAATTGCAGGAGTAACCACAGTGGTCAGGCCCCACAGGTTCGGGTACAGCGTAAGATCGCTCTGGCCGTACTGACCGGAGAACATCCCGCCGCCGTAGTACTGGCCTGCCTGGTCCTTCGCAAGTCGAAGCTTCTCGTAGACCGCCGGGCTAACGACCACAGCATCGGCTGTGTGCTGGGTGCTGCGACCAATGGCGGAGATGCCCTTGAAGATGGCGTCAGCCTCGGTGTCGCTGCCCTTGGTGATGGCCTGGATACCGGAGGTATTCAGGACACCTCGAATATCAGCCCCAGTGCCGGTGCCCTGCAGCAGACCGTATTCCTCAGCCAACTGGAGCTGGTAAACGCCGCGACCGTTGATCTCGGAGACGAGGAAGGCGAAGTCTTCGAGCATCTCATCCGAGTACTGGACGTAGCCGCAGATCTTCTTGTACGGAGAAGTCACGACAGTCGGATCACCAAGATGGAACTGAGGCTTATCCTCAGTCTCGCCCTTGAACGCGACATCACCCTCCAGCGAACCCTCAACCAGCCACGAAACCGCAGCCGTATCAGTGGTTCCCTGCGCGAACAGATCAGCGACCTGCAGACGACGGCGGGCGGTAACCAGACCCGGGATGAACTCGGTCGACCACGCCAGTGCACCTTCGGGGTTCTTTTGGACGTCAGAGTTGGCCTTGGTGCCGAGCCACTCGGGGGTGGCGACACTATTGCCACGCGTACCCTTCAGCTCCCTCAGGCGCGAGCCAGCGGCTTTGACCACAAACTCACCAAGGGTCTTAGCAGCGGCATCCCCCGAAGCCTTCTCCTCGACAACATCGATGCCCTTGATCGAATCCATAATGCTCTTGGATTTGATCAGACTGTTCATGGTCTCACGAGCAGCAGCCAACTCGGCGGCCAAGCCCTTAACCTCGGTCACACGATCTCCGAAACCACCATTTTCGGCGGCCTCGGCAGCAGCCTTTTCGAGCTTCTCATTCAGGCCCGTAATGTGGGCCTGCAGTGCACTAATATTCACTGATCCTCCTTAACGCCCAACAGGGCCATAATTTCGGCCACGGGTACTCCCATGGACTTCTCCTCAACCTTTTCGGGCTCCTCATCGCCGTAGGCGTCAAGAAGCTCACCGAGAGCCTCATAGGCCCTCCTAATAAGATCCATGTTCTTGGCAGAAATAGCCCTACCGGCCTTGACCTCGGTGATCGTGGCTTCGCTATTAGCCGGGATAGGTACCACAGAGATCTCGTACAGTTCGAGCTCCCTAAGCTCGTACCCATCTTTGGTATTAGATGCCTCGATAACGCTATAGCCGAAGCTGAGAGAGTCCAGACGGCCATCCCTCAGCTGCTCGTACACCACACGGCCATAGGTCTCGCCGGAGAGATCGAGCTTTGCCATAAAGAAGAGGCCGTGATCATCCTCACGAAGCTCGGTAACTCGCCCGATATTGGCCTTAGGGTCCTCCATATTGTGGCCGTAGAAGACAGGAATCACCTTCCCGGTTTCGACCATCTTTGCCAAGAACTTGGCAAAGGCCCCTTTAACGACAATGTCACCATAAGAATCGACATTGCCAAACACTGAGGCATAACCGCTGATAACGCCATCTTCAGTATCGGGCGCTTTGACTCTGACATCGAAAGCTTTACGTTTCACTTCCAATTCACCACCACTTCACATTGGCAATTTGCAACTTCGGCGGGATCGCCAGAAGCGGAGTCACCCGGCCATCTAAGTCCGTTCGAGAACTCTTCATCAATCCCTACAGTCTCGCCATTAATGGTAGCATGCTCAGACCTAGGATTACCACTAGTAGTTACCCATGTCTTAGTCAATGCGCCATTCTGACGACCGGCCTCCAGCCGACCCCACGAATAATCCCACAGGGCCAGCCCGAGTCCGAATACCTTGGCTGCTTCGTCCCCATGGTCTGGAGAATCCTCCCAAGCTTTCTCCACGCCATCGGCGCGGGCCTCAAGGTAATCCTCGGTACGGTCGACGTCATAATCACCAGAACCGTGCTCACGCACCACACTGCGGCCCGCTCTGGCTGTAGCGCTCATGCTGATAGCCTTCAGCTTCTTAGCTCGGCCCGCATCTTTAGAGCCGCCCGAGAGCACGCCCATATACTCCCGGGCGACCCCAGCAACCCAGTCAGGGAGAGTTCTCCCCGACTTCGACCGTACCCCGGAGCCAGGGGGTACGGAATTCTGGGGGCTGGCCTGACCGCCGACCAGCACGTTGAGTGGGGTGACGATATCGTCACCGCCGTCCACGGCCCGGAGGTTCAGGCGCGCCCTAGCCTCATTGGCGCTCATATATGGCCGCCCCACAGAGGACTGGAGGAACTGAGCCTGAGCCTCAAAATCACCCTGCAGTTTCTCAGCCACGTTGAATTCCAGATAGATGCCTTCCTCGGCCCCCATTATCGGCAGCAGCCAAGCATTAAATGCCGCCTCAAGCTGCGCGATAATTGGGCCGAGGGTGTCGCCATAAAGCATCTTCCGGAACTCGCGCACGTTCGAATAGTTAGCATTGTCCAGCACCCCAACCATGGTCGGGTTAATATGGAAAACGCTGGCCACAGTGGTGAAGGACAGTTTCAGACCCTCAATGTACTGCTGCTCATTAGCAGTGAAATCAACCCGTTTAAGTGTCATCCCATCCTCAAGGATGGGGGTTCCCCCGGCCCGCTCACCGTTACCGGTGTACTTGGCATACCAATCCTCGCGGAAGGTCTCGCGTGCCGCGTCAGACCATCTTGGGGCCCCCACAGGCCGCTCGAGCACGGACGATACACGGCCTCCTCGAGCCCACAGCTGCCGCCTATACTTCATGGCCTGAATCTGCTCTGCCAGAACGTCTTTAAGAGCGTCGATGGCTGGGCTGACACCGGTCACACTAGAGGGGCTATACCCCTCAATAGCAACGACCTTCTCGCGAGGGACTACTGTCCCTGCGCCGCTCCCCCAACCGATTTTGTACTCGGTAATGCCGAGGGCATCCTTCTTCGATGGTGTTACCCACACGGGGGGAACTCGGTAGACTTCCCATCCATGTGGCCCCTCATACGGGAGAACGAACGCGCGGTCGTAGAGGGCTAGGTCCACAACGATGCCGAAAATCATGTCGTACATTGTCATGGTGGGGTTGGCACGCTTGCCGCTCAGCCACGTCCCGACAGGGGAGGTTGTGTCCCGTTCCCGGTCTGTGGCATTCACCCGCTTGTATGCATGTAGTCCGAGATGTGCGATGTTCCGACCGAGGAATGAGACAACAGTCCTAAGGTGGGGCTGCGTCTTGTACATCTGAGACGCGCTCATGCCATTAACGGCGCGAAGTGCCTCGTCAAGATCATACGCAATGCCGCCGATGTAAACAGGCGTAGCAGACCCGCCAAACCGCTTACGCAGCTTGTCCAAAAGCCCCACTAGATGGCCTCCACTCCGCCCGTTTCATATGAAGAACTAAGTTCATTATACATCATTTGCACATAAATGGAAGTAACAAGGGCACTAACACCATCAATCTTTCCTCGGGACCTTACCTTATCCGGCTTAACGTTTCCGGAGGCGTCCACATGGGGGACCAAGCACGACACCATCCACCTCAATACTGGGTCTCCCCGATGGTCGATAAGTGGTGGGTTTGACAGCACTCTCCGTTTGAGCTCCTTGGTGGGGGATGACAGAGTAACGGCACCTTGACGAACCTTCTCCATAATCAGCCCATCATCGGACAGCTGATTCGTGAGGTGGGTACTATTCCAAGGGTCAAACCCCAAGCTGCTAATCCTGTACTTCTCGGCGTCTTCGTTAATGTGCCTCCTAATAAAGTCATAATCCGTAACATTGCCGGGGGTGACAGTGATCCATCCTTGACGAACCCAATCGGTAGCAGCCAGCTCGGTCATATGGTCGAGGCGGTCTAGAGCGGCTTCGGGAAGCCAGTAATGGCCCCACACGCGGCTTGTGCCATCCTCCATAGGGCATGTGTACATCAGGGCGCAGAGGTCCGACACGGCCGCAAGGTCCATACCCCCATAGACGACCGACCCGACCATATCATCCGGAGTCCAATCGCCTTTACCGGCGCACTTATCCCAGTCCTTTACATTTATAAAAGCCCCTTTTTGATTTGCCCTAATACCCAAATGGAGCCTTTTAAAAGTAGCTCTATCGGCCGCATTTGCGCGCGCTTTATCAGCTTGAGCACGCATGAAGTCTGGGCTCGGGGTCTCAGGGTATAGCGGGTTAGCAGCGTCCCACACGGACTCGTCATAGATGTCCGCGTCGTCTGGTGCTGCCCACACGGCACCGTACATCCTAGAGGCCTTGAAATCGCCCCTTGAGACCCCCTCAATCATCGCCCTACGCTTGTCGTATGGCGTGTGGATACGACCCTCGTCAGCAGTTGTGATGATCATAGAGAGTGGCTGCAGCCGAGCCCCAGAACCCGACTCGAGGGCTTCCAGCAGCACCCCGTCCTTATGTACGTGGAGCTCGTCGCAAATTGAGGCGTGAGGGTTAGTACCATGGGCCAGCTCGCCCCTTGATGATACCACCCTGATGACAGATGATGTCCTGGGCTGCCGGATCTCGTTAGTGACAGTCCTCACCCCAGCCTCTTGCAGCAATGGTGAGTAGGTGGCGAGGTCATGGAGGGGCTGGAAACATGCCTTTGCCTGATCCCTCGAGGCCGCGCCAATAATGACCTCAGCTCCGCCCTCACCATCCCCAAATGCCATCGTCATGGCGATAGCGCTAGCGAGCGTAGACTTAGCACCCTTACGCGGCATCTCGATGAAGACCTCACGACGCAGCCGTATCCACCGCTCGGCCAGTTCGTTCCACGCCTGCCAACCGAACAGGGGTGCGATAATGTACGCGATCTGCGTAGCAGACAGCTCAAGAGGCTTCCCAGCCCAGCGACCCTTGGTGTGCTTAAGGCACCCAATGGTCTTAATGACCCTGTCAACGGCCTTCGGATTGAACCTGACGGGCTGGCCGTCGACCATTTCAGGTGGGTTTGGGGTACGCCAAAGGGGCGGCTTGAGCCGCCCCTCAATACCTCGAGAGCCGAGATACCACTGTATCTCTTCCTCGAGCGGCGCAGAGAAGTACTTATCAGACAAACGGGTTGAACTCTTCCGAGTCGCTCCGCTTACCTTGGCGTGATTTCGGTGTCAATCTCAACTCCTTCATGATCGACATGGCTGCCCCTGAATGGAACCTCATTGTACTCTCAGCTGGGCTTTTAGCCAAACGATTGTGGCCGCCATCATGGACGCTCACCGCACCAGCCTCGATCATCTCGTTACTAGCCATTCGGACAACATGAAGATGCCGGATTAGCATCTCAAGCGCCCACGAGTCGGCCAGAGTCAGGTTGCCGAGGCTCTCCTCGGACAGGGTGTGCATGAACTGTCGCCAAAGATCGGAGAGTACAGGACTAACCTTAACCAT
>ERZ773233.575-NODE-575-length-24127-cov-5.234214_pt1 | contig 24127 bp, 20 predicted proteins | sample MGYA00580991_ERZ773233 | MGnify/ENA primary metagenome ERZ773233 (study PRJEB29015, sample SAMEA2738178) | human oral metagenome | biome: human oral; feature: human-associated habitat; material: saliva | place: China | collected 2161 ...
TGAATGTACTAATCTTCAAGCCATTCATTTTTACCTTCTTTTTTTAATTTGATTTCTTTGAGATAACCATCTTTTTGTAGCTGCCATTCTGTTTTGATAGTCATACCAAATCTTTTTTCAGTTCTCTTAATAATCCTATTTTTTTGTATTCGCGATTGAAAGAAAAAGGTATCTACCTTATAATTGTAGACAAAATCTTCCCAAGTTTTTTCACAATCTCTAGAAGGTTCCATCTCAAATACACTTACAAATGATTTGATATTTCCTTCCTTACTAAAAACAAAAATATCAATAAATATCAAATCTATATGACTTGTTTTTAGTACAAAAGCATCATATTCTTCAGATAAATTTATATACCCAAGAGGATATAGTTTGGGTTGAAAATTTTCTTTATGCCTATAGCTTCCAGCATTAGAAGGCATTGTATCCAAAATGCCATAGGTATCAGACCAATCTATAAGCTCACCATCAGGAGTGTAAAATTTTGCATATCCTTGAATGTTATTTCTTTCTTGGTCAGAGAAAATAATTTGGTTGTACAGCGCTTTAGGCAAGGTATCCTCTCTACTTCCATAAATTTCTTTAGTAAAATCTGCTGGAAGTTTTATTTCTTTTTTAAAGTACGATTTAAAAGTCAGATACCTTTTATGTCTTGCTTCCTCAGGGTTCTCTACCTCAGTAACTTTAGTTTGTTCTTCAACGCTCTTTTGGGAGGGTCTCTGTTCTTGGCAGCTTAATAAGCCTATAAAAGCAAGTATTACTAATATCTTTTTCATTGTTAATAAATAAGATGTTAAAAAACTTTGCCAAAGGTGCCAGCCGCACGGGCTATAAACCTTTGGCAAAGTGTATCATTAGCTTATGATTTTGCAACTACGATTCTTGTTGTTACTTCGTCGAAGGCTATTTCTTCACCCTCTGGCAGACTCTCTACAAAACTGATACTATCAGTAAGGGTTTCGTTCTTGATATAGGCTTCGTTGGCTGTAACGGCTGTTTGTAGGGCAGGGTGCGCTTGAAGGCGTATTTGTATACGGTCGGTGATGTCGTAATCGTTGTCCTTACGGATATTCTGAATGCGGTTCACCAACTCACGAGCGATACCCTCTTGGCGCAGTTCGGGGGTGATGTGAATATCCAAGGCTACCAACAGACTGCCAGCGGTAGCTACCAACCAGCCTTCTATATCTTGGGTGCTGATTTCTACATCGTCCAAACTCAAAGTAACCGTTTTGTCGGGCAGTTGCAAGTTGTACGTTTGTGCTTTTTCAAACTGTGCTATTTCCGCTTGTCCAAACTGTTGTACCGCTGTGGCAATGGCTTTCATATCCTTGCCAAATTTAGGTCCTAAGGTCTTGAAGTTCGGTTTGATTTGTTTTACCAATATACCCGATGCATCTTCCAAAAGCTCTATTTCCTTCACATTCACCTCGTGCTTGATGAGGTTTGCTACTGCTTCTATTTCAGCGCGCTCGGTAGCGTTGGCTATTGGTATCATTATCTTTTGCAATGGCTGACGCACCTTGATGCTTTCTTTCTTGCGCAACGATAGTACTAAAGACGAGATAGTCTGCGCTTTCTGCATCTTGCTTTCCAAAGACTTATCGATGTAGCTTTCATTAGCTATAGGGAAATCGGTGAGGTGTACACTCTCTTTGTTTTCTTTGCCAGTAACGCTCACCAAGTCTTTGTACAATCTATCGGCATAGAAAGGCGCTACAGGTGCCATCAGTTTAGCAATGGTTATGAGGCAAGTGTAAAGCGTTTGGTAAGCGGCTATCTTATCGGCTTCGTATTCCCCTTTCCAGAAACGGCGGCGTGACAAGCGCACATACCAGTTACTGAGGTTTTCTTGTACAAAATCCGAAATAGCACGGGTAGCACGGGTAGGCTCATAATCGGCATAGAGCGCATCTACTTCTTTGATAAGGGTGTTGAGTTCAGAAAGTATCCAGCGGTCTATTTCAGGGCGTTCAGCCAGTGGTATGTCAGCTTCAGCATAAGTGAAGCTGTCGGTATTGGCATAGAGCGCAAAAAATGAATAGGTGTTGTAGAGCGTACCGAAGAACTTACGGCGCACTTCGGCTACCCCTTCCAAATCGAATTTCAGGTTATCCCAAGGGTTAGCGTTAGAAATCATATACCAGCGAGTGGCATCAGCGCCGTACTCGGCTATGGTAGTGAATGGGTCTACCGCATTGCCCAAGCGTTTCGACATCTTTTGTCCGTTCTTGTCGAGTACCAATCCGTTAGACACTACGTTTTTGTATGCCACGCTATTGAATACCGAAGTAGCAATCGCGTGAAGTGTATAGAACCAACCGCGTGTTTGGTCTACCCCTTCGGCGATAAAGTCGGCTGGGTAAGCGGTATGATTTTCAATATAATCCTTATTTTCAAAAGGATAGTGCCATTGTGCATACGGCATAGACCCAGAGTCGAACCATACATCGATAAGGTCAGTTTCGCGGTGCATTGGCTTGCCTGATGGCGATACGAGCACTATGTTATCTACTATATTTTTGTGTAAATCTACCTTGTCGTAATTGCTTTCGGAGTTGTCGCCTACTACAAAATCTTTATAAGGGTCAGCAGTCATCACGCCTGCAGCGATAGCTTTTTGTATTTCGGCTTTTAGTTCCTCTACCGAACCTATGCAGATTTCCTCTTGCTTATCGGCAGTGCGCCAAATAGGTAGCGGGATACCCCAATAGCGCGAACGCGAAAGGTTCCAATCGTTGGCATTTTTCAGCCAGTTGCCAAAACGCCCTTCGCCAGTAGCTTTAGGTTTCCAATTGATGGTTTCGTTGAGGGCAAACATACGTTCTTTGAAGTCGGTAACTTTTACGAACCACGAGTCGAGCGGGTAGTACAACACCGGTTTATCGGTACGCCAGCAGTGCGGATAGCTGTGTACGTATTTTTCTACTTTGAAAGCCTTGTTTTCTTCTTTGAGGAGGATAGCCAAGCTCACATCCCACGACTTTTCAGGCGCTTGCCCTGCATCGTAATACTCATTTTTGATGTATTTACCGGAAAAAGCCTCAGGAATATTGTGTCCTGTGATGAATTTTCCTTGCAAATCTACCAGCGGAATCAAATTACCGTGTGCGTCTTTCACGAGCATTGGGGGCACGCCGTATTCTTTGGCTACGCGAGCGTCATCAGCACCAAAAGTAGGCGCGATATGTACGATACCCGTACCGTCATCGGTCGTAACAAAGTCGCCTGCAATCACACGGAAAGCTTGGTCAGCATTCTCGGCAGGAGTGCACCAAGGAATGAGTTGTTCGTAGGTAGTAGCCACAAGGTCAGCACCTTTGCATTCCCCTATAATTTGGTAAGGGATAGTCTTGCTTTCAGGCGTATAAGCCGCTAAGGCTTCTGCATCGCCCTCTACGAATTTCTTGCCGAATTGTTTTGCCAAAAGAGGTTTGCCAATAATGATAGTAATTGGCTCAAAAGTATATTGATTAAAGGTTTTTACGAGTACATAGTCAATCTCTTTGCCCACAGCAAGAGCGGTGTTAGAAGGCAATGTCCAAGGCGTAGTTGTCCAAGCGAGGATATGGATAGGCTCTTTTACATTTTCAAAGTGTTTAGCCAACTTTTCTGGAAACTGGCGCACTTTAAACTGTGCCACAACGGTAGTATCGCTCACATCGCGGTAGCAGCCCGGTTGGTTGAGCTCGTGTGATGACAAGCCAGTACCTGCCTTAGGTGAATAAGGCTGAATGGTATAGCCTTTGTATAGCAATCCTTTATTGTAGAGTTGTTTCAAAAGCCACCACACGCTTTCCATATATTTGGGTTTGTAGGTGATATAAGGGTCTTCCATATCCACCCAATAGCCTATCTTCTCGGTAAGGTCGTTCCAAATGTCAGTATAGCGCATTACGGCTTCCTTACAAGCCTTGTTATAGTCCTCTACACTTATTTTTTTGCCTATATCTTCTTTAGTAATGCCGAGTTCTTTCTCTACCCCGAGTTCTACAGGCAAGCCGTGGGTATCCCACCCTGCTTTGCGTTTTACTTGAAATCCTTTCTGAGTTTTATAACGGCAGAAAATATCCTTAATAGAACGCGCTATCACGTGGTGAATACCAGGCACGCCATTGGCAGACGGTGGCCCTTCAAAAAACACGAACGGAGCAGCCCCCTCGCGTGAGGCGATACTCTGCTCAAAGATGTTAGAGGCTTTCCAGAAAGCCAATATTTCTTCTGCTATCTTAGTAAGGTCTAAGTGTTTGTACTCGTTGAATTTCATATACTTAGTTTTTAGTCGTTAGACATTAGTTTGCGGCAAAGATAAAAAATATTTTTTGAATTTTAAAACTCTGGAAATGACACCATACAATTTCCTCCTGCTATTGATTGCTGAGTAAGTTCTGCTATACACGACCATAGGGCGCCATCATATACATTTTGGTCTAATGGTAGGCCATTCTTCAGGCAGTACACCAAACGGTAATCCATTACGATATCCATTGGTTTTTGGTCAGGAAGGAGAGTGCGCAGGTGGGCTGTTTCGCGGTAGTAAGGATGTTCGTATTCCTCTAAATAAGCTGTAATTTCATCAGGAGTAAGCTGTTTTTCTTCTCTATCGTCAAAATAAAGTTGAGGAGTAGGGTATTTCTGTACAAACCCTTTAGTGCCACTGAGCATAAAGATACGCGAGTAAGGACGCGGATTAGTGATATTGTGTTGTAATATTATTGTTTTGCCTTTGGCAGTGCGCAACAGACTTATGTTCATATCGCCAGTGTAGTGTGCTTGGGCTTCTGCCGAATTTTTGCCAAAATGCGCTTCGGCATATTCGCGCATTCCTACAGCTAAAGACGACATTGATACAAGGCTTTCTAAGCGGTCAGTGCGCAGTATGCCCATCGCCTGACAAATAGGTGCGATACCGTGTGTAGGATAAGGATTACCCTCAAAGGTTTTGCTGTACTGCATTCGCCATTTGCCTCGCTCTATATCGCGGTCTGTTTGCCTAAAGTTTAAGTGTCGTAAGTCGTGTATATAAGCCCCTTCTGCGTGTACTAATTCGCCCAATTTGCCTTGCTTTACCAGCTCAATGCTCATCAATTCGAAGTGGTCATAGCACACATTCTCAAGCATCATACAGTGCCGTTGCGTTTCTTCAGCTGTGCGCACGATACGCTTACAGTCGGCTATGGTCATTGCCAGAGGGACTTCTATTGCTACGTGCTTGCCACATTGCATCGCATAGATAGCCATAGGAGCGTGTTGTTGCCAAGGGGTCGAAATATAAAGAAGATCAATATCAGGGCACTCGCATAGTTTTCGCCAGTCATCAGGAGCGGTATAATAGGCCGGCTGTACGGGTAGATGTGCTGTGAGGGCTTTCACTTTTTGCATAGCTTCTGCACCCACCTCAGCTATAGCTACTATTTGCACCTCTAACTGCAAATAGCGTTTCACTGCCTCAATACCGCGCACTCCTACACCTATAAAGGCAATGCGCAATTGTGGTATCGGAGCTACAGAAAGGTTAAAAACATCCATTTTTTAGTTTTAGTTGAATACAAATTTCTTGCCGTCTTCAGCCAAATGTACATTAGGGAATACCTCTTGGGCTTCGGCTTTAAAAAGATTGACATCAGCATAACGCGAAGAGTAATGCCCTAATATCAAGGCTTCAGCACCGGCATTCTTAGCAGTAAGTCCTGCTTGGTAGGCAGTAGCGTGCATCGTTTTAGCGGCTAACTCTTCGTTGTTTTTTAAGAAAGTAGATTCGTGATATACCACTCTTACCCCTTGTATATCAGCAGCTAACCCTTCAAAATAGAGGGTGTCACTACAGTAAGCATAGCTTTGCGGACGTTGAGGTGCAAAAGTGAGCACCTCATTAGCAATAACCTCTCCACTGTTCAATACTACATCTTTACCATTTTTGATATTCTGATAGTCGCATACTTCTATTTCGGGGTATTGCTGTATAGCATCCATATTCAGTCGGCGTTCTCCTTCTTTTTCTTGAAAGAAAAAACCATTAGTATACACACGATGCTGTAATGGAATGGTGCGGACTAATACTTTATCATCTTCATAGAGCAACTCAGGCTCTTTGCCTGAAAGTTCGTGGAAGTACAAAGGAAAAGGGGTATAAGCACCACCCAGTTTGAGGATAAGCAGCACAGCCTCTTTGATACCCTTAGGACCGTAGATATGCATTTCTGCCTCGCGCCCTAAAAGTTGGAAAGTAGAAATAAGCCCAAAAAGCCCATAGAAATGGTCGCCGTGCAGATGCGATATGAAGATGTGCTTAATGCGCGCAAACTTAGCATTGGCATTGCGCAATGCTACTTGGGTAGCCTCCCCACAATCTATCAAGAAGAGGTGTCCGCGCATTTCTAGCAACTGAGCCGAAGGGCGCGCGTTAGAGCGAGGGGTAGCGCTATGGCAACCCAATATTGTTACTTCCATAAGTCGCGTTCTATTTCGTCTATTTCTATAAGGTCGTAGGCTTCTTGCAGGGTGGGAGCTAAATTTAGTTCTACTTCAGTCCCCTCATATACTAATTCAGCACTTACCACTGCTATTGATTTTTGGTGTTTTTTGCTATGCTGTTTAGCTATGGATACTAAAGGCTTTAGGTCTTTTGCTGTCCACTTTTCATCTTCCGAAAGCAGCAAAATAAGGTGCTGAGTACTAAGGGACTCCTCTTCTTTAAAACGACTCACAAAATCAGCTACCTCCTCCTTTCTCAAAGCTACTTCAAGAGTATTTTCTTTCATAATAATTGACAAATTGGCAAATCTACTAATTGGCAAATTAGTTAATTATATCAAAACCGGTATATTTTCTTAGCACTTCTGGCACTACTATGCCTTCAGGGGTTTGGTAGTTTTCTAAAATACCTGCCAACACACGAGGCAAAGCAAGCGAACTACCATTGAGGGTATGCACTAAGCGGTTTTTGCCTTCGTTATCTTTGAAACGCAATTTGAGTCGGTTGGCTTGGAAAGTTTCGAAGTTAGACACCGAACTTATCTCTAACCATTTTTCTTGAGCTGTAGAATACACCTCAAAATCATAGGTTATTGCCGAAGTAAAACCTAAATCTCCACCACACAAACGCAAAATGTGATATGGCAGCTTCAACTCGTTCAAAATACCTTTCACGTGCTCTATCATTCCCTCAAGTGCTTTGTACGAATGGTCAGGGTGTTCTATACGCACTATTTCTACCTTGTCGAACTGGTGCAAACGGTTCAGTCCGCGCACGTGTGCCCCATAGCTACCAGCTTCTCGGCGGAAGCAAGGCGTGTAGGCCGTACAGCAAATAGGCAAATCGCTCTCATTGAGCAGTACGTCTCTGAAAATATTGGTTACAGGCACTTCAGCTGTAGGAATAAGGTAAAGGTTATCTATCCCTACGTGGTACATCTGTCCTTCTTTATCAGGCAACTGTCCAGTACCATAACCTGAGGCTTCATTTACTACGTGAGGTACTTGGTATTCGTTATAACCTGCTTCAGTATTCTTATCGAGGAAGTAGGTGATAAGAGCGCGCTGTAGTTTTGCGCCTTTACCCTTATACACAGGGAATCCTGCCCCAGTTAGTTTCACACCCAATTCAAAGTCGATGAGGTCGTACTTCTTAGCCAACTCCCAGTGAGGCAAAGCGTCCTTGCCTAAATTAGGTATTTCGCCTGCTTCAAACACCACCACATTATCAGCCTCTGAAGTACCTTCAGGCACTAATTCATTAGGGATGTTAGGCACACGGTAAAGCAGTTCGTTTAGACTCTCAACAGTACTATTAAGCGTATCGGTTAGCGTTTTAATAGTATCTTTCAGGGTAGCGGTTTCAGCTTTTAGTGCATTCGCTTTTTCAGTCTCTCCTGATTTGAAGAGGCTACCTATTTCCTTAGAAAGCGTATTCGATTTTGCCAACGACTCATCAAGCGCTAGCTGAGTGCTGCGGCGTTTCTCGTCTAAGGCGATAATTTCATCTATAAGCCCCAACTCTTTGAAGTTGCGCTTTTTAAGTCCTGCAAGTACGCGGTCTTTCTCTTCTCTAATAGTGTTTAGTTGTAACATAGATATTCGTTTTATATATCGTATAAATCGGCATATAAGCCATTAGCTAATTAGCAAATTCCTCCGTAACATCCTCCCAAGTCTCATATGAGAAAGGAACATCGTTATAAAAAGCCTCAAAAGGAATAAATACATCCTCAGCTCCCGCTACAATAGTGCGATAATGCGTAAAATCCCCTCCCTGATGATATACACGCGCTTCTATCAAATAAGCACTCTCTTCATCAAGCTCTGGGTTCTCCAAAATCGTCTGTACATAGTCGTCTTTGTCGTCATCGTAAAACACTACAAAATCGTGTCCACTAAAAGGCAAATCTTCTATAAGCTCCTTGAGCTCTTTCAGTGATAAAACCTCACCTTTATAATCTTGTGTATCTATTCTTTTCATCTGTTCAATTATTAAAAGTACAACAATTTGCTAATTATAGCGCTGTTGCAAAAGCAATAAGACCAAAGATAATACCAGGGGCATTTGCTAAAGCTACTGGTATATCACGTTTTGGTTTTTTAAGCAATCCATACGCCACCCATAGCGAACAGTTGATAGCTGCTACCAAAGGCTGTAGCGGATTCCCTTTGTGTCCTGCCAAGTTATCACTAATTTGTGGAATGTAAGATACATACATACCAATAGCAGTAGCGGTAGCTACCCAGCCTAAAATAGTAAAAAGTTTTCCGTTTTCCATAATATGATTATTTCTTAAGTTATTTTTTTATTGGCTAATTGGCAAGTTAACTCATTTGCTCATTAATTATCCTCTTCTACAGCAAACAGAAACGCTTCTTTATTCACTACTTTTTCAGCAAAGTCAGCAATAGAATTTTCTGTCAGCTCTTTTCTAAAGTTATCGCGAAAAGGCTGTACTGAAGTGTGTAGCGGACAAGGTTTTTCATCAGAACAAGGGCGTAGGCTCATCGCACATTTTATAAACTTATCAGCCTCGCCTATCTGTTCTACTACACGCATTAAGGGTTGCTCTTTCTCGTCATCGGTCAGCCAAAAGCCACCTCCAGGCCCCTTGTTAGAGCTTATTACTTTCTTGCGCACTAAGGCTTGAAGTATTTTTGCTAAAAAAGGGAGTGGTATATGCAGCGCATCGGCTACTTCTTTTACCCCTATACGCTTGCTTTCTGATGAGTTAGCGGCAAGATATATCACTGCATTGATGGCGTATTTGCTTGAATTAGATAACATAATGTTTTCTTCTTTATTTTCTATTTCAATTTATCTATTTGTCTACTGATTACTAATTTTTGTATTTCAGTAGTCCCCTCACCTATGGTACATAGCTTAGAGTCGCGGAAGAATTTTTCTACCGGAAAATCTTTTGTATACCCATAGCCCCCGTGTATTTGTATAGCTTCAGTGGCTACGCGTACGCACATTTCAGAACTGTACATCTTAGCCATAGCCCCTGATAGGGTAACGCGCTGATGGTTGTTCTTTTGGTAAGCTGCCTTGTGTAGCAAGAGCTCTGAGGCTTCTATTTCGGTAGCCATATCAGCCAGCTTAAAGCCCACCCCTTGCAGCTCGATAAGGCGTTTGCCAAACTGCACGCGCTCTTTAGCGTACTTCAGTGCTGCCTCGTAAGCCCCTTTAGCAATACCGAGTGATAGCGCCCCTATAGAGATGCGTCCGCCATCTAATATTTTCATCGCTTGTATAAAGCCCTCGCCTACTTCGCCCAAACGGTTAGCATCGGGTATTCTACAATCCTGAAAAACAAGCTCTGCCGTTTCGCTAGCGCGCATACCGAGTTTGTTTTCTTTTTTGCCACTGCTAAAACCAGGGGTTCCACGTTCTACTGCAAAGGCCGTAATAGCGTGTTTATCGCCTTTCTCGCCAGTGCGTGCAATAACGACTGCTATCTGTCCACTTTTGCCGTGAGTAATGAAGTTTTTAGCTCCATTCAGCACCCAGCTATCGCCGTCTTTCACAGCTGTAGTAGCCATACCGCCAGAGTCAGAACCTGTGTTATGCTCAGTGATACCCCAAGCTCCTATCCATTCTCCTGAAGCCAACTTAGGCAACCAACGCTGTTTCTGCTCTTCATTGCCAAAACTTAAAATATGATTTGTACAAAGTGAATTATGAGCTGCTATAGAAAGCCCTATCGAAGGGTCTACTTTAGAAATTTCCTCTACTATGGCGATGTAATCGTGGTAATCTAAGCCTGAACCACCATATATTTCAGGCACTAAGACCCCCATAAAGCCTAAATCGCCCGCTTTTCTGAATACCTCTATAGGAAATTCCTGACTTTCGTCCCATTCCATCACGTGCGGACGTACATACTTTTCGGCAAACTCCTTAGCAGCTTGAGCTACCATTAGCTGTGTTTCTGAATAGCTAAAATTCATTCGTTAATTTCTTTTCTTTATTAAATTGCAAAAGTACAAAAATAATTACAACTAGCAAATTTGTTTTTTTAGTTGCCCACGTACAAATACAAGGCTAATCTTTTGATGCGCACCTCATCAAAGCCCTCTATTTGCAAAAGGTCATCAAGGTGTTTGAACATTCCTACCTCTGAGCGCAAGCCTATTATTTTATTGCTTTCGCCGTATTTTATGTAGGGTATCTTACTCAAATCGTATCTGCTTATGGCATTGAGGTCTTTTTTGACTATCACGGGTGGTGTTTTCACTTCAAAACGCGCTGCCACTCGCTCATATACTTCTTTTTCAAGTCCGTATACCTCTGCCACTTGGTCTATATAGGTAAAACCTTGTAGCTTTTCTTTGTATTTCAGTATCCTGTTAGAAAACCCCTCGCCTATGCCGTATATTTTCATCAATTCCTCTTGAGTAGCGGTATTAATATCCTGCTTTTCGAAGTGCTGAGCGGCTGTTTTCTGTTCTCTCTCTTTACTCTTGTTTTTTACCCATTCGGGAAAACGAAAGGCAGGCGCCATACGGCGGAGCAGACTATCAGAAATACCCGTAACCCGCTGAAACTCTTCAGCAGAATTAACGTACTTGCCTGCTGCGCGAAACGCCTGTAGTTTATCGAGTTGCGCTGTGGTAAGTCCTAATTTAAAGCCCTTATAATCGCTGATGAAATTAGGATTAAAAGGATAAATAGTATCTTTATGGTGTGCTGCCAGCTGCCGTAGCGAATCTAACTCCTTTTGCAAGCGCGTATCTTCGACCTCAGCAAATGATGACGAGATAGGCCAATAATAAAACACCAGCTGCCCTACAACCATCAATACCAAAAGTGCTAAAATACCTCTATTGCGCTGATAGTCAAAAAACATTTTCTCTCAGGGTTAATTACCTCTCTGCCTAACGACTTCGTACAAAAAGACAGCGCAGGCTACCGATACATTTAGCGACCCTATTTCGCCTTTCATTGGCAATTTGGCTTTGCTATCTACCACTTTCAGCACCGCAGGCGAGATGCCCACATCTTCTGCCCCCATTACGATAGCGGTAGGTACCCTAAAATCTTCAGTATACAGCAATTGGTTAGTTTTTTCAGTAGCGGCTACCACCCTGATACCACTGCCTTGTAGGTAATACACAGCATCGACAAGGTTTTCGACCTTGCAGATAGGCACCCTAAAGACAGCCCCAGCCGAGGTTTTGACGGTATCGGCCGTGATGCTCACACTGCCGCGCTTAGGGATAATAATACCCGACACCCCTGCACATTCGGCCGTACGGATGATAGCCCCAAAGTTGCGCACATCCGAAAGGTGATCTAAGAGCAGGAAGAGTGGTGTAGCACCGCTTTCGGTAACCGATATTACCAAATCCTCAAAATTGTGATAATCGACTGGCGAGAGGGTAGCGACCACCCCTTGATGGTTTTTCTTGGTAAGGCGGTTGAGCTTTTCAACAGGCACATACTGTACCGGCACTTGTGCTTGCTGCAATAGTGATAGCAGTTCTCTGAAAAGGTTGCCTTGCAAACCTTTTTGCACAAACACCTTATCGAGGGTTTTACCTGCTTCAAGCGCTTCCATCACCGCCCTAATGCCATATATTTGATATTCTTGTTCTTGCATTTTTTATAAATTTCCTAAGAAGTTATTTAGCTTATCTCTTGCCTCTTATCTTAACAAAACTCCCATTCTAATTGGTTTTTAGCATTTTCGGATTCCCAATAGCGTTTCCACTGTATTAAGTCTGCGATAATCTCATCATAAATAGGCAGTTTTTTCAAGGCTCCACTACGCATAAAGAGCATCTTTATCTTTCGGTGCCCCACATCCGATGAGAATATATACCACATCGTATCATTAATATGAGGCTCCTGACCGGTATGTATGAAAAAGGCTTCATTCAGTGCCTCTATAAAACCTATATAGGTTCGGCACTTACTTGCTTCTACTATTGCTACATACTCTTTATATTCTTCAAAAAGAAGCTCTTTCATATCACGCTATTATTATCTCACCATAATCTCAATTTTCCCTTTCAATTTCTTAGTCTTAGCCTCTACATTTATGATGCCTGCTTTATCGCCTGCTTGTACCATCATCACTAATTTGCCGTTGAAAAGGTGCATCTTAGGTAAGTGGAATTGGTCAATGCAGGTAGCATCGCCATTAGCAGCGGCACGATAAGTACCCGCACCTTTTACGGTAAAGGTTACTAAATCATTTACTGTAGGGCATAGATTGCCGTCTTTGTCTACCGCTTCAACAGTAATGAAAGCCAAGTCATCGCTATTAGGGGTGAGTTCCGTTTTGTACTCGGTGCTGAGGCGCAAAGCGTAAGGTTTGCCTGCAGTATGTATCTCTTTTTCGGCTACAGCCTTGCCATTGTCGTCATAAGCTACTACCTTCACAGTACCAGGTTCGTACTTAGTATCCATCCACATTAGGCGGTAGCGTTTTTGTCTGTTTAAGTCTGACGGATTGCCGTCTTTCTCTTTCTCCTCTATTTTTATAGAAAGGTCTTTAGTGCGTTTGCCTTGACTCTTGCCGTTGATAAACAGTTCCGCAGAAGGGTAGTTAGTATAAACGAAGATAGGGGTTACTTCGCCTTCACGCCCCTCCCAGTTCCAATGCGGTAAGATGTGTAGCGTTTCGGCTTCTTTATTCCAATGCGAACGATATAGATAAAAACGGTCTTTAGGAAGTCCCGCTAAGTCTACCGCACCGAAGTAAGAACTATGTGAAGGCCATTCTACGTAGTAAGGCGTTGGCTCGCCCAGATAGTCGAAGCCTGTCCAGATAAACTCGCCTATCATATAAGGCAAATCCTCTTGGTGTATCCAGTCATCTTCGGGCAAGTTAGACCAACCGCAGTGCTCTACGTCATAAGACGACGACTGCATATCGGGGTACTTAGCCATCGATTTGCGCTGTACTGGAAATTTGTACACCCCACGCGAGCTAACAGTAGAGGCTGTCTCACTACCCAATAACAAGCGTTGTGGCAATTTCTTATAGGCTTCTTGGTACTTAAACGGACGGTAATTAAAACCTACCAACTGCATAGTAGCAGCCATATTGTTGCGCAAGATGTCGTGCGGTCTGTCCATACCATTGCTCACAGGGCGTGTAGGGTCGAGCTGCTGTATGATGCTCTGTAGGTAGTAGGCTACTTGCGAGCCACTCTCTACACTTTGTTCTTCTACCTCGTTGCCAATAAACCACATCAGCACACTGGGGTTATTGCGATAGTGCTTCACAAGGTTCGTAAGGTCTTTTTTAACCCAGTCTTTGAAGTACAGATGATAGCCATTCTCTACTTTAGGTATTGCCCACTCGTCAAAACTCTCTACAGCAAGCAGCATACCCATCTCGTCGGCTAAGCGCACGTATTCAGGGGCAGGCATATTGTGTGAGGTACGGATAGCATTAACGCCCATATCTCTTAAAATTACCAATTGTCGGCGTATAGCACTCTCATTAACAGCCGCACCCAAAGGGCCTAAATCGTGGTGCATACACACCCCTTGTATTTTAATTTTGCGGTTATTCAGATATAAACCATCATTAGGTTTAAGCTCTATAGTGCGAACGCCAAAGGTAGTAGTTACCTCGTCTTTCAGCTGACCGTCTTCATAGAGTTTGGTAACCGCTTTGTAAAGATTAGGCGCGCCAATGTCCCACAAACGAGGCTTATCGATGTACATTTCTGATGTAATCTTATCGGTAGTATAAGCTGTTGCTTTGGTATTAGTATGCGCTACTCTCTCCCCTTGTTGGTTGAAAATAGTAGTTTCTGCCGCAAGAGCCCCTTTTTTAGCTGATACAAATTCTGTATTTACCACTACTTTAGCAAAGTCTTTGGTTACTTCGGGCGTGGTAATCTGTATGCCCCATATAGGTATGTGCGTTTTATTTTTGGTGATGATATGCACATTGCGGTATAGCCCTGCCCCTGGATACCAACGCGACATTTGGGTTAGGTTATTGAGACGCACCGCAAGAGTATTATCCTTAGCTTTCACATAAGGGGTAATGTCTAAATAGAAAGTGTTGTAGCCATTGTGCCACTCACCCGCTTTCTGTCCGTTTACAAACACCTCAGGATTGCTCATTGCCCCATCGAACTGTATGAACACCTGCTTATCGGCAGAGAGTTCGGGCACATTGAACTGCGTGCGATACCAGCCCACGCCTACAAAGGGCAGTCCGCCGGTACGACCTGTATGCTCGATAGCCGCTTTTTGTCCGTCTTGCTTAATAGCGGTGCGCTGAATGTCGTTTTCCATATCAAAAGGGCCATAGATAGCCCAGTCGTGAGGGACGGTTACGCGCTGCCATTTAGCATCGTTATAAAGCGTTTCGGCTGCTTGAGGATTATCCTCTCTGCTAAATTTCCACCCTTTCTGAAGGGTCTGTTGTTGTGCCCAGCCTGTAGCAGTAATGCCCAACAATAGTAAAAGGTTGATTTTATTCATTTTTAAATGTTTAATTTACTTCAAATTCTCTCTGCAAAGGTACGAAAATAATTCTAATCGCAAAGTTTTATAAAAGTTGCGACTTTGTTGTTATCATTCGTCTTTCAGTTGCCAAGTTTCTTCTACTTCCCAGTTGGCACGGAGTTCTACTATAGGGGGGAAGTACCATACCCTTTCGGGCTGTCGCTGCTGCAAGAAGCTACCCGTATCCCAACGGCGATTGCCATTGCGGTCTTCTATCAGACGCAAACGCAATTTGGCGGGATTGACATTGGCAAATACGTATTCCGCCTGCGGTTTTTCTATATACAACTCTTGCAGTACCTCAGTGGCTTTCTCACTGGTGAGCTGTAGCAGTAACGGATAGTTGAGCTTGACGGCTTCGGTACTGAGGTGCAGCTTAAAGACGGCTAAGTCTTCTGCTTTTTTAGTAGAGAGTTTAATATTCAGGGTGTCGTTAGTAGCACCGAAATAGTCGGTCATAGCGTGGGGCAACGCCTCGATGCGGTATTGCTCATCGTTTTTCTTATCGAATAAGAGCGTGTATTGCAACTGCGTGCTATCTAATACCGCCTTAAAAGGGATAGCTTTCGCCAAAGAGTCTTTGCCTTGCAGTATTTTTATCTTAGCAGGATCTACTTTTGTTAGCGGTATGTTGCTTCTGAAAGCAAAGTCTTTATACATAGGCAGGTCGCCAGAAAAAACGCTTTCTATCTGCAAGCTATCGGGTTTGATATCCTTGCCCTCTTTCAGCCGCAGGCGAAAAGTATCTACCCGCTGCTGATGCGCCACCGTAAAGACAAGCGAGTCTTTCTGCAAAGGTTGATACCAGAAGTGCAAGGTATCTTTCTTAGCGTCTTTGGCTACCGTATAGCGAAAGTTAGGGGTAGTGGGCGATATAGGAGTAATCGTTACCCCCTTAGTGCCACCGTCAAAACCAAAACTAATACGGTTCGCCGCCGCTTGGGTAGGGCGATGTGCCTTATAAGGAAGCTCTTCTTTAAACAATCGCAGTTTGGGATACGACCCTTGCGGTTTGCCTTTGAGGTCTTCGACAGTGATAGGCTCGCTTAAGAAGGCTATCTTATCATCTTTAGGGTTAAACAGATAGTCGCCCCCCTTATCCTTCAGAGCGATGAGCTTGTATTTACCCTCTTTGAGGAACTCAAACACAAAGCTGTGAAGACTATCGAGCGTGGTGGTAACATAGGTAGGCTTGTGCTTGTAGACTAAAGAGTCTTTGTACTGCTTGTTATAAGGGTAGAGCATCAGGGTAACCGATAGGTCGGCTTCAGGCATCAGCGCATCGGTTACATCGCCCTCGTACCAAAGCGAATCGATAGTGGCTCCGGTAGAAAATACGTATTTGAAGTCAGTATACGGATTGCCCTCATTATAATCTTGTATGCTATTACCAAAGTTAAGCACGTAGGTAGTGTTAGGCTTGAGCGTATCGAGTATGCTAATATCTAACCTACGCGAGGCAGAAGTAGGCGATATAATAGGGAACGTATTCATAGGAGGGGAAATGATAAGCTGCTTGCGCAGGTCTTTAGTCACTACAAATTCGTCGAATTCTAGTCTGATACGCTTGCCGCTAAAGTGAGTGGTACCAGAGGGCGGAAAAGCCTGCACGAGCACAGGGGGAGTAGTATCTTTATCCCCGCCCGTAGGCGAACCACGCCGGGCACACTGCCACAAACTCAGGGCAATGGTAAATATTAATAATAGTATGGGTAATCGGTGTTTCATATTAAAATGTTACTAAATCTCTTGCTATAAGTGCCTCTTCGCCAATGCGGTGGGCTACCTCCTCGCCTTTTTGTCCGTGTTGGTAAACCCCTAAAATGGCAGCCTGTAGGGCATCGTAACCCCGTGTGCGCAATGCGGTAAGCATACCGGTAAGCACATCGCCACTGCCTGCGGTTGCCAAGGCTGGGCAACCGGTGGTGTTTATCCAATAAGCAGTGCCGTCGGTAATCACAGTATAAGCATCTTTGAGTACTAACACCACTTGGTGCTTATCGGCAAAGGCTTTGGCTTTGGCTAACTTGTCATAATCATCTGTCCATTTGCCTATCAGCCGCTCTAACTCTTTAGGGTGAGGGGTGAGTATAGCCCCTTGTGGTAATGCCTGACAGAGTTCAGGCTGCTGCGCCAACAGGTTGAGCGCATCAGCATCAATGACAAAAGGCGTATCGGGGTATTGCGCAAATAGGTCGGCTAAGGCAGCTGCCGTATCGGGGTGCGTACCCCAACCTACCCCCACGCCTATAGCCGAAGGAGTAAAAGGCACTGGTATGCTGCTAAAATGCCTATCGGTATCGCTGGTGAGCACCATAGCCTCGGGCAGAGCTGTTTGCAGCACCGTATAGCCACAGGCAGGTATAGCTACCGTTAGCAGTCCCGCGCCATTTCGGAGCACCGCTGTACCGCTGAGCAACACAGCCCCCATTTTGCCATAACTACCCCCTACTAACAACGCGTGCCCATAAGTACCTTTATGACTGAAGCGCCTGCGGGGCTCGAGGTGTTGGCTTTGGCGTATCTCGGCTATCATTGTAGCATCTACACAATGGAATTCGCTAAAAAGTTCGTCAGCATACTTATCGCCCCTTTCGGCTAAGCCACATACCTCTAACACTTCGTATTTGCCGATAAACTTACCGGTACTCGGCAAGAAGAACGGCAGCTTAGGGCATTGAAAGGTCAGCACCATATGAGGATGCACAAAAGCGTGCGCATCGGCAGGAGGCATATCGGTAGGCAAGCCCGAAGGCATATCGACACTGAGCACATAAACACGAAAGGCAGCCTCTAGATTGAGCCAATCGAATAGTGCTTGCAGCCACTCGGGCAGGTCGCCTTTGAAGCCTATGCCAAAAACAGCGTCGATGACTACCTCGTCAAAATCGACTACTTTGCTATAATTATGTTCGTCTACCGCTATAGGCTGTACCCCCATAGCGTGCAGTAGCGACTCGTTTTGCTGATACTCGTCAGACGAATGGCTACCCACTTGCAGTATATACACCGTTACCTGCTTGCCAGCCTGTATCAGCTTGCGAGCGAGTGCCAAGCCATCGCCGCCATTATTGCCTTTGCCAGCGAGAATGGTAAAGCTATTGCGGTCGGACAAATACTGCTGCACCCACTGAAAAAGCAGGTCGGCAGCGCGCTCCATTAAGCACCAAGGCGAAACCTTATGAGTGCGAATGGTATAAGCGTCGAGCTGCTTTAGTTGTTGGGAAGTAAGGAGGTTCATACTGATTTGACGATTTGCCAATTGGGCGATTAGACGATTTGCCGATTGGGCGATTTGCCAATTGGGCAATTAATTTGGCAAAGGTAGTATATAATTGGCAAATGCGCAAATTTATTGATTTGGCGATTTGACGATTTGGCGATTTGACGATTTGACGATTTGACGATTTGACGATTAGATGGGAAGGCTGGGAGGATTGAGAGGGCTGGGAAGGCTGGGAGCTTCGGTGATCCTTCGGTGATGGTAAAGGGAAGGTATATGTTACGTATAGGCAGATTTGCTAATTTGCTAATTATTCTTACCTTTGTAGCCAATTCATATTTCACAATAAAAAAATGGTTCTATCCTCTGAAATTTTTAGGGCTTTGCAACACAAGCTGAAAGTAGGCAACCGGCGCGGCGTTCACCTGAACGCTATACCGGCTAATTCGCGTTATAAATTTGATATTGCACGGCTATCGGCTATCTTCAAGAGCTTGCCCGAGCGCTTGGTATTGGATATGCTTACGCTGCGCAATGTTAAATTTTCGTTTTCTATCTACGATACCGAAAGCACCAATATAGACCAACGAGGCGCTGCTGCCGCCCGACAAAAGACAGCCGATGAAAACCCTGAACTGCAAAAACTCGTTACCCATATAGAAACGCTTATCTTTCAGAACGAAGTAGTTAGCGCCGAAAAGGGCATCAACACTTTGGGCTTTGGCTTCCCGATACTCTTGCGCCGCGACAAGAGCGACGGGCAGCTAACCGCTGCCCCTATACTGATATGGTCGGTGAAAATGAAGCCCACTACCCAGATGAATACGTGGGAAATAAGTAGGAATGAAGACGACCCCATCTACCTGAACGAGGTGCTTATCAACCACCTGCAGAGCGATTCGGGGGTAAAACTTTCGCCCATACCCGATGAGATGCTCGAAGACGGCAAGATAGACAAGCCCGAACTGCTGGCTATCTGCACCGATATACTTCAGCAGCTAAAAATAGAGCAGAATTTAGATTTTCTGCTGAATAACTATGCCGAAATTCCGCCCCTGAAAACAAAAGCTGAATACGAAGCCCTTTTGCCCAACAAAGGCGAGGGTATGATAGAAAAATGTGGTATCCTCTCGCTCTTCGAGGTGCAAAAGCAGAATATCATCAATGATTATGAGGGTTTAATCAGTAACTTTAAGGCGGAAGAAATACCCCCTGCTAGCGATTTCCAAACGCTGACCTCTGTACCCACTGACCCCTCGCAGCAGTATGTGCTTGAGCAACTTAGGCAACAGCGCAAAGTCCTCATACAAGGTCCCCCAGGAACAGGTAAGAGCCAGACGCTGACGGCTATACTCATCAATGCGCTGCAAAACAAGCAGAAAACGCTGGTAGTGTGCGAAAAGCAAACCGCCCTAGAGGTGCTCTATAACGCCCTGCAGCAGAAAGGCTTAGGCAAGTACTGCACGATGGTGAAAGACGCTATTGCCGACCGCAAGCTGATAGTAGAAGCGGTGCGCCAAACCCTCGATGCCCCCGACTTTAAAAAAACGTCTGCCGACAACCCCTCGCAAGTGCTAACTGAGCAGCTACAAGCCCTACAAAACCACAAGGCGGCTATCAACGCTATTCACCACAAGCTAAACCAACCCCTAATAGCCGGACAAAACTGGACGTATATAGCTGCCAAGCTATTAGAATACGCCCCTGATTGCGAGGCGATAGACCTCAGCGGTGTACACTTTCAGTTCACCGATGAGGAGTGGGCAGCCCTAAAGGTGCTATGGCAAGAGGGCGAACGCCTATACGAAGATTACCGCCCTTATGCGAGCACTGACTTTTTGGCACCCGACACCCTAACGGCGCAGAACTTTTTCAGCACCGAACAGCAGCTCGCTACGGCCTTTAAGCAATACGAGCAGCAGTGGGAGGCGATCTGCCAAACGGCTATCGCCTACCGCCAGCAGTATGAGGCAAAGCGCAAAGCTGCTTTTGCAGCACAGCTCACCACCCTTGAGCAGCATCGCACCGAGTACGAGGTACTAACGGCTACCCTCGCCCCTACTTCCGATGTGTTTATTCCACAGAAAACCGAAGGCTTTTTCTATCGATTGGCGGCCATATTTTCATCAGCAAAGAAAAAAGCTATACGCACCCAGCAGCGCCTACAGCAGTTAAGTCAGGAGATAAAAGCGCTAAGCGTACACCGCAATTTTTCGCCTATAGCTATCAGTGCTGACCTATGGGCTAATAAGGCTGCCATAGCCGATTACAGCAGTGCTATTGCGCAAGCCCAAGCCGATTTTGCCAATAAGGTAGCAGCTGACTTCGCTGCCCTCGACCTACTGCATTACGCCGACCCTGCCCTAAGTGACGAAAGCCTACCGCTACTACAGCAGCAGGTACAAGCCCTGAAAAGTGCCATACAGCGCGACAGCTGGCTACAGGCACCCCAATGGGGTACTACTTATGCCGATTTTGCCGCCTTTATGCAGCAGACACTCGGCATTTATCAGCAGTATATGTCCGACCCCGCTCACCCGCTAAAGGCTACCTATCAGTGGCACAGTTGGTATCGAACTCTTAGTCCTCTACAACAGCAATGCGTAGCTGCCCTGCGCCCCGTAAAGGCGTGGGAAGCCTCGTTATTAACAGTATATTACCCCCTATTACAACAGCAGCACGCTGATGAGAGTCTGAACTTCAGCCCTCATACTTACAGTCATTTTACTGCTGAAATGGAGCGTTTTGCCGCCACTCAGCACGCTTTTATACAATATTATTGGGACGCCGAGCAGCGCCGCACCGTTAAGGCTTTTGAAGAGCAACACTCAGCACTAACGGTAGCCAATCTGTACAACAAGCGCAAGAGCGAAAAGCACAACCGCCTGACACTGCGGCAGATAGCTCAGCAAGATATAGACCTTTTCACCAGCTTCTTCCCTATCGTACTGACCACCCCCGATGCGTGTTGCAACCTCTTCGAGGGCAAGCACTTCTATTTTGATAATGTAGTATTTGACGAGGCGAGTCAGTTAAAGCTAGAAGACAATCTGCCGGCTATGCTGAAAGGCAAAACTATAGTAATCGCTGGCGATGAGCACCAAATGCCGCCCTCTAACTATTTTAGCAAAGTATTTGACGGCACGGCTGAAGATGAAGAAGACGAAGACGAAAGCGACACTTCGCCTGCTGTGCTCTCTAGCAAGGAGGCAATGCTAAACATAGAGTCGTTATTGGACTATGCTCTTGAATATCAGTTCAGTAAAAACCACTTAGATTTTCATTATCGTTCGCGCCACCCTTATCTGATAGACTTTTCTAATCACGCTTTTTACAATGCTCGTTTGCGTCCGCTGCCCAATACGAAGCCTTTTACCCCTATAGCCTTTGCGCAGGTAGACGGCACTTTTGAAGAGCATATCAACAAAGAGGAAGCCGTAGAGGTTATTCGCACCCTTGAGCGATTAGCCCCGCGTGCCGATGGTAGTTATCCTTCGGTGGGTATTGCGACTTTCAACATCACTCAGCGCAACTACATACGCAAGCAGCTACTGCTCAAGCAGCAAAACGACCCCGCTTTTGCCCAAAAAATCAGCGCTCTTGAGCAGGCAGGGTTATTCATCAAAAACCTTGAAAACATACAGGGTGATGAGCGCGACATCATCATACTATCGGTAACCTACGGTCGCAAGAAAGACGGTAAGTTTGTGCAGAGCTTTGGTCCGCTGAACCACAGCAAGGGCTACAAACTGCTAAATGTGATTATCACCCGCGCCAAAGAGAAGATATACGTATGCAACTCGATACCTGAAGAGGTTTTTAGCAACTACAAAGAGGCTTTGGCTACCGAGGGGGCTAACAACCGACGCGCCGTGCTATATGCTTATTTAGCTTATTGCAAAGCTGTAAGCACTGGCGATGAACAAGCGCGCGCCGAGATACTCAGCGAGTTAGACCGCTATGGGCATACACACGCACAGGCGGCAACGGCAGGCGAAGAGGCGTGGAAAACACAGACTTACCTAAGGTTAAAAGCCAAACACCCTGACAAAAAAATAACCCCCGACTATCCGTTTGGGGGGTATACTATCGATATATTATTAGCCCCCGATGCGGGCAAGCCTATCGCTATAGAGTGTATGAGTAAGCCGCTATATGAAGGGGAGTTAGCTTATTTGGAAGATTTGCACAAAGAGAAAATATTAAGGGGAGCAGGCTATGAGTATGAAAGGATATGGGCGGTTAATTAGGTGATTTGGACTCATATAACATCCCCCCTTTGCACATACTCCGCTGTGCCAACTCGCGGACTTCCTTCAAAGGGGGAGATGTGATGGTTAGCATACACGAGCCTCATAATAGTATAATATACCATTTCTACATAAAACTCACATTAATTAAAAAAAATTTTACCAATATGAAAAGAGAAGATTTATCTAAAATATTTATAGCTTTATATGCAATGCTATTAATTATGTATGTGGCAGTTATTGTATTTGACTTTCAAAAAGAATATTTTGCTGACACTTATCTAATGAATATAGTAGTACTTATTACTTTACATTTAGTAGTACCCTTTATATATTTTGAAAAATATAAGGAGGGTAAAACAGTAGCCAATGTAGTGCAGTTTCTTAAGAATCCATTCTTTATAGGGTATTTTGTATTGAGTAGCCTATATCTCTGCAAGAGTATTGCAGATTATCAGTGGTATAAAATTCTGATAGTAAATGTAGTAGTAACCCCTATTATTATTTTCTTTTTAGAGTTATTAAAACAATATATAGTGAAACATTATAAAGCTGAATACTATGTTATTGTTTGCTATTTTATATTGTTTCTGATATTTCTTACAAAGCTTATTTGTTTTTAAAGTTTTTAGAAACTTACCAGAACAAGAAAAAGTAGGTGTAGAAGGCGAAGACTATACTCTTCATTATTACAAAAGGAAAATAGGGATAAGAATGAAGTAACGAACGAGGAAGACTGAGAGGAATGGGAAGGCTGGGAGGGCTGGGACTGGTGGGACAAGTGGGACGAGTGGGACTGGTGGGAGCGGTGAATAAGAATGAAATAATTTGGTTGGCACCTGTGGTGGTGAATGATAATTGTGAGATTATTAGCTTTGCCTTAGGAATATGCGACGACAACCCTCAACACTTGTGCTTTGTATACCTTTAGGAATACAAATGCATAGCCTAATTTGCTTAGAACCCACCAATGAATATAGAAACTTACCAGAACAAGAAAAAAAGCAAAATATGAACGCGAAGAAAATCCTAATACTATCTGTAATTAGTCTTTTAGTGGCTTTTAGCAGTTGTAATGTTTTTAAAAGACCACTTAAGTCACACGAGAAAATAGGTAAAAAAGGAGAGGACTACACTATTAGCTATTATAAACTAAAAAAAGGAATGGCAGGACTCTTGCACATCAAGGTTATTGAAGATAATGAGTTTGTGCCAAGCGATAGATGGCTCTTAGAAATTAATGGAGTATCTATTTATCGCTTTCAGGAACCCTTATATTACCTTTCTCCTAATCGGAAATATGATGTACGAATAATGACTTTTGGAGAGCATAAGGCTTTATATGTCTATAATATAAAAGTAAGAGAGCGCGATTCGATAGTGCTTACTCTACATCTAAAAGATACGGTGCCAACAGAGGGCTGTAGATAGAAATATTATCTTTGTGTATAGCTATATATGTAATGATTTTGTACTTACGAACAAGTATCTTAATTTGCTAATTATTAATTGATTAAAAAAAATATTCAAAAAAAAAGCTGTAAAAATTTGCAGTTTTAAAAAAGAGTTGTACCTTTGCACCGTCAATCATTGAGAAATTCATCATTTGCGGGTGTGGTGAAATTGGTAGACACGCTAGACTTAGGATCTAGTGCTTCACGGCGTGGGGGTTCGAGTCCCTTCACCCGCACT
>ERZ773233.585-NODE-585-length-23738-cov-6.936452_pt1 | contig 23738 bp, 27 predicted proteins | sample MGYA00580991_ERZ773233 | MGnify/ENA primary metagenome ERZ773233 (study PRJEB29015, sample SAMEA2738178) | human oral metagenome | biome: human oral; feature: human-associated habitat; material: saliva | place: China | collected 2161 ...
CGCGTACCGATAAACCAATTGCCATTACCTCCAATATGAGGAGTAACACCATTAGTACCATTAGTACCATTAGTACCATTAGTGCCATTAGTGCCGTTGGTACCATCATTCCCTGGGAGTCCTTTCAAACTAATAGGAGTCCCCCAGCCTTCAGCTGTTTTAGCACCATAAAGTTTTGTATTTGTAACATCAAGGTAATAATCACCAACTTTTCCTAAGTTTAAAGCAGGCGCGCCATCACCTGATAGGATTACGTTAGGGGGTAATTGCGTATATATACGCTCTTCAATCACTTTAGTACACTGTGCTGTTAGTAGTAGGAAGCAACCTAACACACCTAACCATAGCATTTTTCTCATAAAAAGTATTTTATATTCAAACATAATTGTTCCCATATCAAAAAATATGCCAAAATAAAAGCTGTACATTGCATAAACAATACACAGCCTTTTATTTTTGAAAAATATTTTATTCCTAGTGCTGCCATAATTACCATTATAATACTTATTAAATATGGTGCCCTTATTCCAATTCCAGGAACAATAAGGTCTTCCACTCTGAATGTACTTACAAAAACTCTTATTACTGCATACATTATAAGATAAATCATTGTAAGAACACCTGGATTATAATCTTTCTTTCTAAAGTAAAACCATAATAGCATGAATCCTATAAGGTTTAATACTGCCTCATAAAGCATTGCCGGATGTAATGGATAGTTAGGAAACTCCATCCCTGCCGGACTATCTTGAGGAAATACCAGTCCCCATGGAACAAGTTCCTTAAATTTAGACTGTGCCTCTAAACTCATTGATTGATACGCTGTCCACCATTCACTAAATTTTCCGGAAAATATTACATTCCATGGAGTAAAAGTAGGTACTCCATGTATTTCTCCATTTGCCAAATTTCCAAAACGTCCTAAAAACTGACCAAATAGTAAGGGTCCTACCCCCATATCAGTCAATGTCCACAAACTTATTTTATGCTTTTTTGCATAGAGGTATGAACCTATAAGCCCTCCTATTATTCCCCCATGTATTGCTAGTCCACCTTCCCATACCTTCAGCATAGAAATTGGGTCACCTGCATATTCGTTAAATTTCATTATTACATAATATGCTCTTGCACCTACAAGGCCTGATATCATAGCAAAAAAGGCAAAGTCTTCTATCATTTTTTTATCTTTTACACCTCTTTTTTTAGCAACGTCATCTTTTTCAGCAATTTTTATTCCTATAATAAAAGCCAGAATATACATTAAACTGTATATTCTAAGCTCAAAATTTCCTATTTTAAATAAAGTTGGTCTCATTTATTCTCCTAGCCAATCTGTTTTTTCAATTCTTCTTCAAAGATTACGAAGAAATCATCTACCTGTTCTTTTGTAATTTCTCCTAAGATTCCTATTCTCATAAGACTTGCTGCATATTTACCTTTTCCACCTGTAACAGTAAATCCTTTTTCTTCCAGTGCATTAATAATATCTTTTATTATTACACCTTCCCTATAAACTGAAATTAAGGTATTTGTTCTATTCTTTTCTTCTTTAACAAGTAGATTGAATCCTAATTTTTGTGCTTTCTCTTCTATATGTTTTCTTAATTCATATTTTTCATTAATACATTTTTCAATTCCTTTTGCCAGTAAATCCTTTAGTGAATAATTTAATGCTATTATCAGTGATATAGCAGGTGTATATGGAGTTTCTGTCATTTCATCGAAATATTTTTCATATTGTTTTATGCTTAAATAATATTTTGGCAAGTCTGATTTTTCCATTGCTTTTCTTGCTTTGTCACTTGCTGTAACAAATGATAATCCAGGTGGTATTAAAAATGCTTTTTGACTTCCTGCAATGGCAACATCTATATTCCATCCATCAAAATCAAAGTCATTTGCCACCAATCCACTTATTGTATCAACTACAAGTAAAATATCTGTATTTTTAGTAAGATCTCCTAATGCTTTCATATCATTCAGAATTCCTACCGATGTTTCACTATGAGTAGCAAGTATCCCCTTCAAGTCCAGATTTTCTGAAAGAATTTTCTTTACATCGTCAAGTTCATATCCATCACCAAATTCATATTTCAGGTTAATAACATCTAAACCATAAATTTCAGCTATTTTAGCAAATCTTTCTCCAAAATACCCTGTGTTAATTACAAGTACTTTTTCCCCTTTTGAAAAGAAATTTACTACAGCAGCTTCCATGGCACCTGTACCTGAAGTTGTTAAAGTATACACATCATTTTTTGTTTTAAAAACTTTTTTCAGGTTTTCATTGTTTTCTTTTAAAATTCTTCTGAATTCAGGTGTTCTATGATGTATGATATCCTCCCCAAATATTTTCAGATATCTTTCCGGTATATTTGTAGGCCCCGGAGTTAATAATAACTTCGAACTCATAATTTCCTCCTTAAAATATATTTAATATTCTTTTGTTAATTTATCATATGCTATCAATTTTTTCAATATTTCCTCTACATCATCAAGTCTTAACATATTTGGACCGTCTGAAAGTCCTTTTTCAGGTTCCGGATGAACTTCAGCAAAAATACCGTCAACTCCAACTGACACTGCAGCTCTTGCAAGAGGATAAACATATGCCCTGTTTCCTCCTGAAGTTTCTCCCTGACCACCAGGTATTTGCACTGAATGCGTTGCATCAAATACAACAGGGTATCCAAATTTTCTCATTTCAAGTAATCCTCTCATATCCACTACAAGATTATTGTATCCAAAACTTGCTCCACGTTCACATAACATTATATTCGGATTTCCTATTTCTTCAAATTTTTTTACAACATTTTTCATATCCCAAGGTGCCAGAAACTGACCTTTTTTAATATTTACAGCTTTTCCTGTTTCTCCTGCAGCTATTAATAAATCTGTCTGTCTTGAAAGAAACGCAGGTATCTGCAAAATATCTATTACTTTTGCGGCTTCCTTACAGTGCCATGGTTCGTGAATATCAGTGGCAAGTGCTACTCCATATTTCTCTTTTACTCTAGAAAGTATTTCAAGTCCCTTTTCAAGACCAGGTCCCCTAAAAGAACTGATTGAAGATCTGTTTGCTTTATCAAAGGATGCCTTAAATATATACTGAATATTCAGTTTATCTGTTATTTCCTTCATTTTCTCTGCAACTGTCATTACCAAATCTTCAGATTCAATAACACAAGGTCCTCCTATTAAAAATATTTTACCATTTCCAACAGTTATATTTTCAGTGATTTTAACTTCCTTTACTTTGTCTATAAGCATTTTCTCATCCTTTCACTGTTTATTTTATTGATTTCTATTCTTATTTTACCACTTATAATATAAGATAGCAAATAATTATTTCATTTTTTCCTGTATTTTTTCAGGTATCATAACTACCTGCACATCTAAATCTTTTGGTTTAAAATCCTTATCTATACATTCTTCCCAATATTCAAGATGACGTGTATCAATCCAGCTTTCTGAATTTTCAACCTCTATGCCCCCTTCTCCCTGAATAGAATACCAGTAAAGATATTCTTCACCGTCAAGTATTTCACGAAAAATTGTTTCTATATACATTTTTTCACCTTCAAGAGTCAGAAGTACATCTTTCATATTATCATTTAGAAATTTCATCCATTCATCAACTTTTTCACTTTTTCCTTTTATTACCCTAAACCTTGTCAACTCAATATTAATCATAGCCATATTTCCCTTTCATGTTTATAAATATAATAACTGACCTGATTGCCTATCACTTTATTATTTCATCAATTACTCCACCACCAAGGCAGACTTCATCTTTATAAGCAACTACTATCTGACCTGGCGTTACTGCTTTCTGAGGTTCATCAAATAAAACTTCGTATTTTTCGTCTGGAAGTTTTTTTATTACAGCCTTTGAATCAGACTGTCTATATCTAAACTTTACAGTACATTCCAATGGAAATTCTATATCTTCCATATTAATAAAATTAAAATCTGTTGCAATAAGTCCTTTGGAATAAAGAACTGACTTATCCCCCTGTGTTACTATAAGTTCATTCGTTTCAAGGTTTTTATCTACTACAAACCACGGTTCTCCTGTACCTTCTTTACTATTTCCAATACCTATTCCTTTTCTCTGTCCAATTGTGTAATACATAAGTCCGTTATGTTTACCGAGTATTTTTCCTTCTGTGTTTACAATGTTTCCACCCTTTGCAGGTAAATATTTTGAAAGAAACTCATTAAAATCCCTCTCTCCAATAAAGCATATACCTGTACTGTCCTTCTTTTTTGCCGTTGCAAGGTTATACTTTTCTGCAATTTCCCTAATTTGTGGTTTTGTGTATTCCCCTATTGGAAATAACACTTTTTCCAGCTGTTTCTGACTTAATTGACATAAAAAGTAAGTCTGGTCTTTATTGTCGTCTATCCCTCTCAGCATTACCGATTTTATTTTCCCATCTTTTTCTTCATGGACTATTCTCGCATAATGCCCAGTTGCCACATAATCTGCCCCCAGTTTTATTGCATAATCAAGAAATGCCTTGAATTTTATTTCCTTGTTACACATAACATCAGGATTTGGTGTTCTTCCTTTTTTATATTCATCTAAAAAATATGTAAATACCTTATCCCAGTATTCTTTCACAAAATTTACCGAATAATAGGGAATATCAAGCTGTTCTGCCACAGCAATTACATCTTTATAGTCTTCTTCAGCCAGGCAGTTTCCATTGTCATCCTTTTCTTCCCAGTTTTTCATGAAAACTCCTATCACTTCATAACCCTGTTCTTTTAATAATATAGCTGCAACTGAAGAATCTACACCTCCGGACATTCCTAAAACTACTCTTTTATTTTTTAACATAATGATTTCCTTCCTGATAATAATTGTTTTTATCTATTTGTTTTTTTATTTTCATTAACATATTGACAATATTGTTTTTAAATTATAAAATTAGTTATAATATAATTTTTTAATGAGGTAAAAAATGAATAAAACATATCTAAAAAAGAACAATGTTATTCATCAAAGCGCAAAGCTTTTTTATTACAAAGGTTACAAAAATACTTCTGTATCTGATATTCTAAATGAATGTAAAATCCCAAAAGGATCATTCTACTATTATTTTAAATCAAAAAATGACTTACTTATGACGGTAATTGACCATCATACAGATAATCTGATACATTTTTTTAATATAACAGTTGACGATTTATCAATACTTAAATTAAAAATCTTTTTTAAAAATTTTTTTAATAATATTGAACTTAACAAATTTCATGGTGGAAGTCCTTTAGGAAACCTTGCCATTGAACTTTCAGATATTAATGATGAAGCAAGGGATAAACTGCTGGAATCCTATAAAAAAATCGAACAGAGAATCTCGTTTTTCCTTGGTGCATTAAAGCATTTTCAGCCAGAAGAATATTCTGAGGTAGAGCCTGAACTCTATGCAAGAATTCTTGTTTCCCTTCTGGAAGGAACTATGCTTAAAATAAAAACTGAAAGAAACAACAGTTCCATAAACGACTTTCTTAATTTTTTCGATAAAATTTTTAAGCTGTCGTGATTTATATAATTATTATTTCTAATATACTAAAAAGGGACTTTCCTTTGGAATTCATCCAAGTCAGTCTCTTTTTATTGTTATTTGTAATCTTCTTTTGAGCTTGAAACTACCTTTCCGTCTTCAGTTACATTGACAATATAATAGTTATTTTTTCCATACATAACTAATTTCCAGTTTCTATAACCTCTTTTATATACTCCTATATTTTTTCTGCTGACTTCTTCTCCAAACTTTTCAGATACTTCTTCAATTCCTTTTTCGACTACAGTATTTTTTGATACTACTTCAGACTCTGCAACCGTTCTTTTCCCAAGAGAAGAACAGCTGAATAAAAGTATCATCATTAAAAATAGTAAGTATTTTCTTTTCATTAGCTATTCACAACCTCTATATTAATATCAAACTGTATATTCTTTTTCTCTTTATCTAAATAAGTGACCTTAATTTCCTTTAAAATAGCTCCTGGATTTTTTTCAAGTATAGAATTTATATTTTCATTTGTTTCATCTATTTTTTCAAAATGCTTTGCCAGTTCAGAATTATCAAGTCCTTTTAATTTTAGATAATTAAACATATTAAATTCCATTTTCCCTCCCGTATGTTAATTTAAAGTTTTTTGTATATTTTACTAATTATTTCCTCAACAGACAGTTCTGTTTTAAATCCTGCAGCCTTAATATGTCCTCCACCATTAAAAATAGAAGCTATTTCATTGACATTGTATTTATCGTTACATCTTAGGCTACCTTTTCTTTTACCTTCCTCTTCCCTTAAAAATAGTGATAACTCCATACCTTCTATTTTTAATAGAAATTCCGCTATTCCATCTGTATCATCTTTTGAGACATTCAGTTTTTTTATTTTTTCTTCTGATAAGTAATAATAAATAAATCCATATTTATCATCTATGACTTTATTTTCGTATACATCTCCAAACAAGTCCGATTTCTCTTTACTCATTGAAAAGAGAATATTTGCAATTTTATGGTTATTTACTCCTGCTTTTATTAATTTACTGCAAATTTCGAATGTTTTTTCAGTTACATTATCATGTCTGAAATTTCCTGTATCATTTATTATTCCCAAATAAATGTACTCAGCTATTTTCTTATTAAGTTCTATTTTAAATATTTCTAAAAATTTGTATATCAGTTCAGCTGTTGAGCATACATCTTCCACATAATTATAATCAGCATGTTCTGTGTTACTTACATGATGATCTATATTTATTGAAGTTTTAGATATTTTTTTAAGTTCAACCGTTCTTCCATATCTTTCTTCATTTGCACAATCCAGACTTATGAAAAGGTCATACTCTGAATCGGAAGAAAATCTTTCATATGTTTCAAGAAAAATATTTTCCTGAAATTTCCCAATATACTTAGGAAGCTTGTCATCTATTACAATTTTAACTTTAATAAAGTCTGAGACATTTTTTATATATTTTCTGTTATACTCATCAATCATCAGAAAAAAAGCTAAAACTGAACCAAGTGCATCTCCATCAGGAGAAGTATGCACTGTTAATATTATGCTTTTTGAATTTACAATTTTTTCTACTATTTCTTCAGGAGTTATATTTCCTCTATACTTCTCTACTCTTTCAGTCATATTATTTTCCTGCCGTTCTAACTATATATTTCGATGAAGGTAATTTACTTTTCACCTGATTTTCTAAAGAACTTAACGTTGCCTGGTTATCAGTACTTACTGAAACTATTACATATAATGTTTTTCCTTTTCCTGCAATTTTCTGGTAACTGAAACTTCCACCCAATTTACTTACTGCACTTCTTGCAGCAGCTTCTGAGCTGAGGGTTGCAACCTGAATATATTTTCTCGGAATTTTCTTTACTTCATTATTCTTTTTCTGTGCCTGCTGAGCCAAAGCTTTTTCTTTAGCTTTTTTCTCAGCTTCCCTTGCAGCCGCTTCCTTCTGTTCTTTTGCTTTTTTTGCCGCAGCTATTGCTTCAGCTTCTCTTGCTTTCTTTTCTGCCGCAGCCTTTTTCTGCTGGGCTATCTGATCAACTATTTTTCTTTGAGCTTCTTCTTCTGCCTTTTTCTGTTCCTTAACTTTCTTAAGTGCCTCTGCCTTTTCCTTATCTACTTTCTGCTGTGTTTCATCTGTTTTCTGAGATTCTTTGTTTGCTTCAGAAATTTGTTCAGGTACACCTGACTGATCTGTTTCCGTCTTATTATTACTGCTAGTTATAACCGTTATTTCATTTCCCGGATTTAATATTTTCTCTTTTTCTTCCGGTGAATTATAAAAATCTTTTTTACGTACATTTAACGTTTTCTCAACTTTTCCCGTCTCCTGCATTTTCTTTTTTCTGAATTCGGAAATTTCAACAAAACCATAAGAAAGTAAAACTATTAGTCCTACCAATCTTATAATTTTATAAGGATTTATACGAAAACTCATACTCATCTTGAACCTTATCAAAAATATACAAATATATATTTTCTTCTGCAGGTTCTCTCCTTTCTACAATTTTTCTATCTAGTAAGTTATAAATTTTTAATTTATTATCTTTTTCAATATCTTTTTTGAATTTTCTGCAGCAAGTTCCGCAAACTTGTCATATTCCATTGAAGATTCATCTGTAACAGAATCAGAAATAGATCTTATAATAAGAAACTTTACATTCATTAGATAACATACCTGAGCAACTGCCCCACTTTCCATATCTACGCACAACGCTTCAAATTCCTTACCTAAATCCAGCTTTTCTTCTCTTTTGTATATAAACTGGTCTCCGGTAAGAATTCTTCCATAATGTAATTTTATTTCATCATCTGATGTTTCCTTAACTTTTTTTATTAAGTCCTCATCCCCTTTAAACGACCATACTTCCATTTGAGGTATTTGGCCTTTTCTATATCCAAAAGCTTCTACTTCAAAATCATGCTGAACTACATCATCAGCTATTACGATGTCCCCTATTCCAACTACTTTATCAAGTGCACCAGCAACTCCGGAAAATATTACTTCATCAATATCATATTTATCTATCAGAAGTGTCGCAGTAACTGCCGCATTTACTTTTCCTATACCTGATTGGACAAAAACAATATCCTTATCATTAAATTTTCCTTCAAAAAATGTGATTCTGCCTATTTTATTTTCCTTGATATCCTCTATTTCATTGATTATTGCTTTCATTTCTGTTTCTGTGGCACATATTATTCCAGTCATTTTTTCTCCTAATATTTTATTTTTCCATTTCTAATAAAATTTCATCTATATTTTCTTCAGTAATTTTAGCTTCTGTCATTTTGCATGTTCTTACATCCGGATTATACAGTTTTGCTTTAAACTCCCATTTCTGGTATTTTTCCATCTGTTCAATTCTATCAGTCGCCATTCCTATTTCATGTCCGTCTTTATCCTGACATGGAACCCTCAGAACAAGATTTTTCTTTACAGGGCCATTATGCGAAAGTTTTCCAGTTATTATTGCAACCCCATTATCCATTACCAGTTCCGCATCAGAGAATCTGTATTTTACATCTTTGGCTTTTATTTCACCATTTTTACTTCCTATAATTCTTGTAATTATATTTGTGGCTCCTATTATTGGCCCAACACTTCCGGCAACACCGGCAATTCCGCTTATTATTGAACACGATGAAAACAGTGCCAGTATTCCTGCAATCAGAATTTTCCTTTTCATATCTAATTAGTCCTTTTTGGCATAATTTATTTATAACACTTTTTTCTAAAGTTATATAATAAATTATATTATATTATCTTTTAATTTTCAATAACTTTTTTCTTTATCCCTGTTTTTTATATAACGAAATAAAAAGCCCGTTTTCAGGGCTTTCCATTATACTATTATTTTTTAAATTTATCTGTTACCTTATCTGCTAAATCTTTTGCTCCGTCTACTGTTTTGTTAAGGGCATCTTCTGCTCCTTTTTTTATATCCTGAGCTACTTTACTGTCTCCTAATTTTTTTGCTTCGTCAACAGCTTTATCTGCTAAATCTTTTGCACCTTCTACAGTCTTGTTTAGAGCTTCTTCTGCTCCTTTTTTTAAATCATTAAAGTTCATAGCATTCCTCCCAGTTTTTATTTCATTTTTATGTGCTAATATTATACCTCATTTTTCTATTTTTTTAAACATATTTTTTAAAAAATGCTATAAATTCATTATTTTTTTAAATTAGATATATTCTTTTTTGAATTATTCCACTGTTACTGACTTAGCAAGATTTCTTGGTTTATCAACATCATTTCCTTTAAGCTTTGATAAATGATACGCCAGCAGCTGATGAATTATTATTGAAAGGAATCCAGTATAGTCATCTTCCACGTTAGGAATGTAGAAAACTTCATCAGCCACTTCTTCAGCAAGTGTATTTCCTTCCTTAGCAATAGCAATTACATAAGCTCCTCTTGCAGCAACTTCCTTTATGTTTGATATTGACTTTTCAAATAGGTCTGACTGAGTAACATTGATTACTACAGGTATACCTTCTTCAATTAATGCAATAGTTCCATGCTTTAATTCCCCAGATGCAAAGGCTTCTGAGTGAATATATGAAATTTCCTTTGATTTCAGGGCTCCTTCAACTGCTATAACATAATCAAGTCCTCTTCCAAGATAGAACATACTTGTCTGATCCTTAATTTTATCAGCCACTTTTTCTATTCTGTCAGAATATTCAAGCATTTTCTTTATATCTGTCTTTAATCTATAAAGGGATTTTATATCCTTTTCATAATCTTCCCTATTAATTTTTCCAAACTTATAAGCCATATCAGTGGCAAGCAAGTAAAGAATTACCATCTGTGTAGTATACGCCTTTGTTGAAGCAACTGCTATTTCAGGTCCTGCCCAAGTATAAATTACATGGTCTGCTTCCCTTGCTATAGATGATCCTACAACATTTGTTATAGCTACAACTCTTGCCCCGTTTCTCTTTGCTTCCTTCATTGCTTCAAGAGTATCCAGTGTTTCTCCTGATTGACTTAAAACTATTACAAGTGTCTTGTCATCAATTACAGGATTTCTATATCTGAATTCAGAAGCTATATCCACATCCACTTTTACTCTTGTTTTCTTTTCAATAATAAATTTACCTACTAATCCTGCATGATATGCAGTTCCACAGGCAACAATGTAAATACTGTTTACCCCTTCTAAATATTCCTTAGTAAGTCCGGCATTGTCAAAATTTATATTATTATCTTCATCTACTCTACTATTTAATGTTTCAATTAATACTTCAGGCTGTTCATGAATTTCCTTTTCCATGAAATACTCATATCCACCTTTGGAAGCAGCTTCCATATCCCATTCAACATGTGTAACTTCCCTCTTTATTTCCTTTCCTTCTGTATCCATAACCTTAACTGAATCTTTTTTCACTTCAACTATTTCGTTATTTTCAATCAGATATACATCTCTTGTATATTTAAGTATTGCAGGTATATCAGAAGCTATATAATTTTCTCCTTTTCCCAACCCGATTATAAGAGGACTTTCCTTTCTTACAGCTATTATTCTGTCAGGCTCATTTACAGCCATAATTCCAAGTGCATATGCACCTTTTATAATCTTGATAAGTTTTTTTGTCGCTTCAAGCAAATCACCTTCATACAGTTCATCCAGCAAATGAGTTACAACTTCAGTATCTGTTTCAGAGTTGAATTTATAACCTTTTGCAATAAGTTCCTTTTTTAATTCAAGATAGTTTTCAATAATTCCATTATGAACAACTACCAATGTTTCATCCTTATTAAAATGTGGATGGGAGTTTTCATCAGAAGGCTTTCCATGAGTCGCCCATCTAGTATGACCTATTGCCATTGTTCCTTTTAATGGCTCCTTTTCCAATATATCAGCCAGATTTTTCAGCCTTCCAACTTTTTTCACAATATGAAACTTGTCTTCTCCAGTATTTACAGCTATACCTGCTGAATCATAACCTCTGTATTCCAGTTTTTCTAATCCATCCAATACAAAATCTTGGGCGTTTTGCGACCCAATATAACCTACTATTCCGCACATATCTATTCTCCTCGTAATATTATTTTCAGGGAATAATCACTACAGCACTTTTGTTCCCGCAATTACTTACGATTTTGTATACTGTTCAGGTTGTGATCACCTAAAGGGCATCCGCCGAAAATTCGATAACCCTTTTTCCTCGTCATCTTTAAGATTTAAATATATATGAAAGTTTAGGGAAATATAAAATTATATTTAAACCTAAAGATTCAGGCGCTTTTTAATTTTTTATTCTCTGATTTGAATGAATTATACCAAATTTATTTTTATTTTTCAATTTTTATTTTTGTTTTTTTGAAAAAAATTCATATTATAAAAACATGTATCTTCTAAACCTTCTAATTTATCAAGCTTTCAATGCATGTTTTATAATATTTTATTTTTCTAATTTACATAATATTCATTATATCTGTCTAGTTTTTATTCTATTTCTTTTTTATTTGTGAAACATGAACAAATCCTTCTTTTGTCTGATTATTGACTGTGTAAGATACACGATACCATTTTCCTTCTTTTCCGATAAATTTCAGAACTACTCCATCAGGCAGTTCATCCTGAAGTGGACTGTTTATTGAAGAAGTTTTTCTTATATTTACAGGACCTTTAGTTGATTTCGTATAATATTCTGTTCCTTTTTTTATTTCTTCTTCCGGTTTACCCTGTTGATTTCCCTGTGCTGTTGCATCTGAAATTGGAGTTGCAGGAATTACCAGATTAGTATCCGCCGGATTTTGTCCTGTTTCCTGCGTAGCAGTTCCTGGAGTTTGAGGTGTACTCACCACTACCTCTATATTACTTTTCTGATTATCCTCTTTTTCTGTTTTTTCTTCCTGTGTCTGTACATTTTCTATTTGTTCAGATAACTTCCTGCTTTCCTTATTTATTCTAAAGACAATAATTCCGATAATAATAATCATGACCACTGCCAGTGCCGACAATACCACTGTCAGCATTCCTTTCATTTTTCCATTATCTTCTTCTGAATCATCATCTTCCCCGTTGTCACTTTGAGTACTATTTAAAGTAGAATTACTGTATTTACCATTATTTTCAGCCTTAAGCTTTTCCCTAAGCTCATCTCTTTCTTTTCTTAATCTTTCCAGTTCAACCTGTTCCTTCAACTTTTCTATTTCTCTTTCCAGTTCTTCTTTCTGGTTATTTTTTTCTTCCATGTTCCCTCCATTTTTACAATACCTAAAAAATATAAAAATTTTCCCCCATTTTTAAAATAATCCCAGTGCTTCCATTTCCCATTGACTGTTATTACTTTTATTAACTTTTACTGTTTCGTTAAGTGAAGTAAAGTGATTTATTTTTCCTATTTCTTCACCTGTTATTTTCATGTAGACAGGTAATAACTTTTCAATTTCAGATTTTGTCAGATCCCTATTTTTTATTTCTTCAATTGTATATCCTATTTTGCTTTTAAAAGCCTCTGACAATCTTTCTTCATACCTTTTCTCATCAAATTTTTCTATTGAAGGAATTACTATATTTAAACTTACTTCCGCCTGATTATCTGATAAATATTTAATCTCTTCAATATCAACCTTAATATACTTTATTGTTGCCAAAGTTATTCCAATAAGGCTCATTTTTTCTATTGAATCTTTATTATAAGATTCTCCGCTGTTTATCTGATTTTCAAGTATTTTTAAAAAAGTTTCCTGACTGTAACCTTTTTTTATTGCCTTTTCAATTTTTCCATTATTATTTCCTATTTCTGATAAACTTATATTTACATTTTCTTCCTTAAGCGTTCTGTATTTTCCTCCAAATGCCTGCAGTGACATGGCAAGCAGGAATAACACTGCTATTTTTTTCATATCCACCTCTTTACACCTTTCATAATTTTTTAAATTTTGTACATTATATCACTAATCCTATTAAAATACAATTAGAGTTTATCTGTATTTTTCCTAATTTTATTATTATTTCAGAAACAAAAAATCAAAAATTCTTACTATTTTTAAAAAATATGTTATAATTATTATAATTAAAAACATGAGAGGAATATACTATGACAAAAGAAAAAAAGAAGGAGTACCTTATTATTTCACTTTTACCCTTTATTATGCTGGTTTATTCAATAATTTCCACAAACCCTGCCGAATTAATAAAGGGAATGAAAGATATTTTTTTATCTGATGGCGTTCTTCTGACTGATTACTTTGTAGTCGGTGGAAAAGGCGCAGCCATGTTTAATGCTTCAGTAGTTGCATTACTGAATATTTATCTTATCTACAGGATGGATATGAAAATCAATGGTCTTCTTATATCTGGAATTTATATAATGCTTGGCTTTGCCTTCATGGGAAAAAATCTGCTAAACATTATTCCGTTTTATCTAGGTACCTATGCCTATGCAAAATTTGAAGGAAGAAGCTTTAAGACAGTTATAACAGGTTGTATGTTTACAACTGCACTTTCACCGGTTGTAAGCAGTATTTCAAAAGCCTTTAATTTTTCCATCTTTGGAATTATTCTGGCAATTGGAGCCGGATTTCTTATGGGATTTATCGTTCCGGCAGTTTCCATACATGTAATAAACTTCCATAACGGTTATACACTGTATAACACAGGACTGGCTGCAGGACTTATTGCCATTATTATTTATGCAATACTGGAGGAAGTCGGGCTTAAAGTTGCACCAAATAAAACCTTTGTTGAAAAAATGGATTATCCTATTTTGATTTTACTTGTATCAGTTTTTGCTTTTTACATTATTTATGGTTATTATGCAAATGGCCGTTCATTCGAAAATTTTGACAGCCTGCTCAAACATTCAGGAAAACTTGTAACAGACTTCACTGTTACTGAAGGTTTTCCAATGGTTATGATAAATATGGGAATTTTAGGATTTATTTCCATTGCTCTTATTTTTCTTATGTTTCCTTATATTAACGGACCTATTTTATCCGGTCTTTTTACTCTTATAGGGTTTGCAGGATTTGGAAAACATCTGAAAAATGTCCTTCCAATAATAGCCGGAGTTTCACTTTCCTATATAATGTTTGGTATAAATATTCCACTTACAACTTTTGCCATAACTTTATTTTTTTCTACATGTCTTGCACCAATCAGTGGAAAATTTGGGATTATTCCAGGAATTATTGTTGGATTTACAAATTTTTGTTTAGTTTTAAATATGGGGGCACTTCATGGCGGATTGAATTTATATAATACGGGGCTTTCTGCAGGAATCGTTGCAAGTGTAAGCGTTCCTATATTACAATTATTTGATGGAGGAAAAAAATGAAAACAAAAAAGACGAAAATAATTTCAAAAATTACAAATGAAATCACTTCTTTCTATTTAGAAAAAGGAGCAGAAAAAATAGAAATTGACATTGCTATAAATGACGCTAAAAATGGATACGACATTTATACTTGCGGGACAGTTGAACTTAGTAATGCTGAAGTAAAAGAAATGAAAAAAAGTATGGAAATCCACCAGGACATAGAGTACTCAGAGTATTGGGAACTTATTGGGGAGGGAGAAACTTCTGACGAACTTACTCTTGTTGCTAAAATATGTGATTCCATATATATTAATTATGAAGAAGGTGTTTTAGAAATTATTCTGAAGAAAGTTCTTTAATCATCATTTGAAAATTTTTGAAAAAATAAAATTTATGTACAAAAGGTGTCATCTCAAAAAATTAAAATTTGCTGAAAAACCGTATTCAGCAGTTATCTATTTTCTATTTTGGGAGGGCACCATTTTTATATGATACAAAAAAATTTTTCTTTTCATTTTACTTTAAGGTTTAAATGATAGAATAATTACATAAAATGATTTAAAAACTAGTAAAATTAAATTGGAGGTAAAATATGAAAAAGAAATTAATCGCTTTATTTCTTATCCTTTCAGCATTTTCATTTTCAGAAAATGTAATAAGAAAAGTAAGCGTAACCGGAAATTATGAAAAGGAAGTAATGCCTGATGTTGCCACTATAACATTCCAGATAAAAACTAAAAATGGAAATCTCAGTGTGGCAACAAAGGAAGCAAATGACAGAATTGAAAAATTTAAGTCTGCTCTGAAAAATAAGAATATTGATTTATCACAGCTTGAAACCCTTTCTTTCTACAGCAGAAAACAAAAAGATTATGATAATGATGATTACAATGACAGCAAAGGGAAAAAAACTGCCATTTCAAGTACTGAAAGTAAAAAGCCTGACTCATATACTGCAAATATAGCTGTACTTATTAAGAACACTGACTTCAATCAGATAGCAGGTCTTGTAGAATTTTCTGACGGGGAAAATCTTCAAAGCATAAATAAAAATTTTGATGACAATACATTTGAATTTAACATAAAAGCAACAGATACTACCTTGGAAAAAGCCCTAAATACTGTATTTGCCAAACTTAATTCTGCAAAATCCAAAATTCAGTCTTTAAATGTTCCAGCAAGCAATATTGTTCTGGGTGACTATAACATTACAGAAAACTTTAACGGAAAAAGTAAGGAGCAGAAGGATGTTTATTATGTAGTCCATAGTTTTAAAATAACTACTAAAAATATTAAGGGACTGAATTCTATCATTTCCCTTGCTGATGACAATGGAATAAATATAGACGGAAATATACATTTTGATATTTCCAATAAGGATCAGATAGCTTCAGATATGTATAATGAAGCATTTAAACAGGCAAAAAATAAAGCTGAAAGCATTCTGAAATCAAGTGGCCTTAAACTTGCTTCTCCAATTGTTGTAAGTGAAGATGTTGAGTTTCAGCAAAAAATGATTGATAAAATTGATGAATCGTGGAGTTTTGACAGCAGTAAAGAAATAGCTGAATTTTCGGCTCCCAGTGCAAAATTTGCTATTGCAGAACGTTCATCCGGAGCAAAAAAATCTAGAATTGACTATACTCCAAAACCAATAAAATTAATGCAGAATATATCTGTAATGTATGAAATGAAATAATATTTTTAGAAAGGAAATAATAATATGAAAAAAATTATATCTATACTATTTATAATCTTTTCTGTCTTCAGTTTTTCTGATGTCGTTTCAGGAAAGAGAATACAGGTGAGGGGAACTGCAACAAAGGAACTTCTTCCAAACAGTGCAAAAATAACTCTGGAAATTATCACTGAAAATGATAATCTTGATAAAGCAAGCAAGGAAAACTCTGAAATTCTTGAAAAGTATAAAAATCTTTTGAAAAAGACAAATACAAAATATGAAAAAATTAATTCTTCAGACTATAACACTTCGGAAAATTACTGGTGGGATACTGAAGTACAGAATGAAGGGGAAAAGGAATTCAGAACTACTCTTACAGTGGAAGCTGTTTCAATCGACCTGAACAGTTTAAAGGAATTTATGGCTGTCCTCGCAAATGAGAAGATTTTCAGCCTTCAGAGAAATATCGGAGGAAATCATGTTTTCAAAATAGTTGAACAGGATAAGACTAATAAAGGTGCTTATCAGAAAGCTGTCAATAAATTCAATGAGTTACAGAAAAAACTTTCTGCAAGAGGAATAAGTTCAGACAAAATAAAAATTGCAGGTTATAACAATCAGGAAATCAACATGGAAAAAAGAACAAGTGTTAAAAAAGTGAAACAAAGAGTTTCACACACTATCGAAGTTACTACAAGGGATATGAAAAGTATTGGAAATATAATTAATCTGGCGCATTCATTGAAAATTGGTTCAACAGGATATATTGAATACGATATAGATAATAAACAGAAACTGGAAGACGAACTATATGAAAATGCTTACAGGGAAGCTGCAAAAAAAGCACAGGTTATGCTTAATAAAACTGACCTTGCCCTAAAAAAACCTGTTACTATAACTGATAATTCCAACGGAGCAATAAGACCTTACTACGGTTATTACAGTGGAAATTATGCTGTATATGACGAAAAGATACTGAAGGAAAATGACCAGACTTTCATAAATAGTCTTTCTGAAAACAGTATTGTTATAAATCCTCAGAAAGTTTCATTTTCAAAAACTGTATATATTGAATTTGAAATGGATTAATATTTTAAATTTTTGAATAATGTTCTAAAAAAATTATTAGAAAAAAGTTGTTAAAGGGAGTATAATAATAACAGGTACTTGGCTATAAAACAATCTATAGGAGGTATTTCTGTTATGAAAATTATTATTAATAAAAGTATTGCAGCACTTGGGATTAAAAGTGTCGTGATTGGTATTGCAAAAAATGTTAATCCAAATGCTAAATTATCAGATTCATTTTTGGAAAAACAGAAAAAAATGGAAGAATGGGCTTTGAACTGTAATATTGACGAAGTATTTAATCATCCTGTAATTCAAGGCTACAAAGATTTGCTTCAAAGTGTTGAACGTAGTGTAAAGAAAAATCCACCTACTGTTCCTGCACTTATAAGAAATATTCAGCATCGTGGTTCTATACCCTGTATTAACAGCATTATCGATATTTATAACGTAGAAGCCCTAAATTCATTTTTAGCAATAGGTGGACATGATTTTGATAAGATACATGATTATATAGAATTTACAGTCAGTGAAAGGGAAGATATTTTTCTTCCAATACTGTCCACTGAAAAGCATGTTGCTAAAACAGATTATGTCTACCGTGATGAAAAAGGAATATTGGCATGGCTTGATGTGCGTGACGGAGAAAACTATAAATTTGATGATAAAACGAAAAATGCGATTTTTATTATTCAGGGTAATCTAAATACATCTGTTGAAATGCGTATGGAGGCACTTAAAAGAATTCAGGATGACCTGGCAGAATGTATGCCGGATATGGAATTTGAAATACGTGTTATAGATGTTGCTACAGAAAACTAAACTTTTATTCAATATTTTCCTGAATTTCAGATATATACTGAATATTCAGAAAATATTTCATGTAATGAAAAAGTTTCTTGACAAAATACATAATATCCTATATAATATAATTATCATATTTTTGTAATGATTTCAAATTTAAAAAAATTAAAATAGGAGGAATTAAAAATGTCATTAATCGGAAAAAAAGTAGAAGATTTTACAGTACAGGCATACCAAAACGAAGAATTCAGAGAAATTAACTTTGAAAAAGATGTATTAGGAAAATGGAGCATATTCATGTTCTATCCAGCAGACTTTACTTTCGTATGTCCTACAGAACTTGAGGATTTAGAAGATCACCATGAAGAATTGAAAAAATTAGGATTTGATGTATACTCTGTAAGTACAGATACTCACTTCACTCACAAAGCATGGCACGATCATTCTGAAGCTATTAAAAAAGTTACTTACACAATGATAGGAGATCCTACAGCTGCTGTTTCCAGAATATTTGAAGTATTAAATGAAGAAAGCGGACTTGCTTACAGAGGAACTTTCATTGTAAACCCTGAAGGAAAAATAGTTGCTTATGAAGTAAATGATGAAGGAATAGGAAGAGATGCTTCTGAACTTGTAAGAAGAGCTAAAGCTGCTAAGTTCGTAGCTGAAAATCCTGGATTAGTTTGTCCTGCAAAATGGAAAGAAGGAGAAGCTACTTTAAAACCTGGATTGGATTTAGTAGGTAAAATATAATCCGAAATCAGAAAGGAGTCTAAAAATGGCATTACTAGACGCAAATATAGTTGAACAGTTGAAAGTTTATTTCGATAAAATAGATGAACCTATTGAATTAGTTGCTTTCTTAAATGACAGTGACAAATCAAAGGAACTTGACAGTTTCTTACAAGAAGTTGATGCAATTTCAAATAAAGTAAACTATACGAGAGAAAATTTTGGAGAAGATAAAGCTCTTGAAGAACTTGCAGGTATTACAAGACCTACATCTTTCACATTACTTAAAAATGGAAAGAAAACTGGAGTTAACTTTTACGGAATTCCAGGAGGACACGAATTTAACAGTTTCATACTTGCTATCTTAGGTTTAGCAGGATTAGGTAAAAAACTTGAAGGAGAACAGCTTGAAAAAGTTGCTTCAGTTCAAAAACCTTTAAATATTGAAACTTTTGTTTCTCTTTCTTGTACTCATTGCCCTGAAGTTGTACAGGCTTTAAACCTTATTTCTTCTCACAATGAAAATATAACAACTTCAATGGTTGACAGTGCAGTTTACTTTGATGAAGCTAAAGAAAAAGATATTCAGGCAGTTCCTGTAGTATTTATTAACGGAAAGGTTGCTTCTGTTGGAGAACAGACTTTAGAACAGCTTATTACAACTATAGCAAACGCTTAAATAAAAAAACATACACACACAATAATTGCATATAAATGAGAATATTAAAATGACTGGTTATAGATTTATTCTATTTCCAGTCTTTTTTTAATTGTCATATTTTTAAGATTTTGGATTTATTAATTAATTTGATGTTTTAGTATCATTGCTTGACTGATTATTATTTAGCTGTGGCATATTACCATGTTCTCCTGGTTTCCCAGGCCCTCCAGGTCTTCCTCCATGAGGTCCTTTTCCTTTCATTTCTATAAGTTCTATAATTTCAGCAGCTTCCGCTTTTGTAACTTTACCTTTATTCAATATTTTCTTTAATTCTTCTATTCTTTCAGGAGTCGGTCTTTTAAAGTTTTTATCCATTTCACCATTTTTCCCATTTCCTTCGTGTCTTGAATGTCCTGGTGGCATAGGACATTTATCCTTGTCAAACTCTTTCTGATTATTTTCTATCATTGTTTCTGTGTTACCCTTTGAGTTTTTTAGATTACTTGTTGTTGCCGCACCTGCATAAACTGATAATGCCATAATTAATCCTAATCCTATAAGACTTTTTCTTTTATTTTTCATATTAATTTCCTCCGTTGTTTTTATTTTTTAGAGATTTCCTTTTCTCTATGGGAACATAATATCATCTAATTTTGACAAAATTATGACTTTTTTCTTTTTCTTAAATTTGAAAAGTATTTTATGCTAAATATTCTTTTTTTATTGAATCTATGATAGAATTAAAAATAAAAATGTAAAGGATAAAAAAATGTATAATGTGTTAATTGCCGATGATAATAGACAGATTGTGTCTATTCTGAGTGAATACTGTAAAAAAAATAATTTCAATGTTTTCTTTGCCCACGATGGCGAAGAAACTCTAAATAAAATAAAAAATGAAAAATTTGATATTGTTCTTCTTGATATTATGATGCCTAAGAAAAACGGTCTAGAGGTATGTAAGGAAGTCAGAACTTTCTCAAATGTTCCAATTATAATGATTACTGCAAGAGGGGAAGATTTTGAAAGAATAATGGGACTTGAAACAGGAGCTGATGACTATATTGTAAAGCCCTTCTCTCCTGGAGAAGTTATTGCGAGAATTCATGCCATTTTAAGACGAGTTATTCCAAATGAAAATCTTAATCAGGAGAAAATTTTTTCATACGATAATCTTACAATTAATTTAAGTGATTTTACAGTAAAAATAAATGATGAAGAAATTTCCCTTACAAAAAAGGAAATAGAACTTCTCTGGCTTCTTTCAACTAATCAGAATAAAGTTTTTACAAGGGAAACCCTCCTGGATTCCATATGGGGATATGACTATTTTGGAGATAGTAGAACTGTTGACTCGCATATAAAGAGACTTCGTGCAAAACTTGACAGCTATGAACATGAAGCATGGAATATAAAAACCATATGGGGTGTCGGATATAAATTTGACATTCATGAATAAAAAATTATAAGGATAACCGATATGAATATTTTTAAAAATATAAAATATATAAAAAATGAAAAAATAAACTTTAAAAGTAGAATTTTTCTTAAACTGGTATTCTATTTTGGAATTTCACTGCTCCTTTTTTCTGTTGTTACAGGAAGCGTCTTTGCTTCAATGTATGTGAGAAATACTATCAATCTGAATAAAAGAAATCTCGAAATAAGAGCTTTGAAAGTATCTGAAACAATTTCAAGGTTTTGGTATGCTGATAAAGCAAAGATTGAGCTTAAGGAACATGGAGACAGAAAGCAACATCGGAAAAATATGCGTATGATTGAGGATATTGCAATGGCAAAAGTTTGGGTAATTGAAAAGGATTCCGGCTCCATTATTCAGGAAAAGGATACTCCTGAAAGAAATGTTCCCGAAACATACAGAATTTTACCTCCAAATGCTGAAAAAGCTGTAAGTACTGCATTTAAAGGTACAGTTAATACAACCGAAGATTTCAATGAATTTTTAGATAAAAAAGCTCTAACTACTGCAGCTCCTATTTTCAAAAATGGTGAAGTTGTCGGAGTTGTTTTACTCCACTCTCCTATTGAAAATCTTTCTACAGCATTAAATAACGGTATTTACACTCTTGTTATAAGTATCTTTTTAGCACTTATCCTTGCAAGTATTAGTGCTATACTGCTTTCATTAAGTTTTACAAAACCTCTGAATAAGATAAAAAATACAGCTATACTGCTTTCTGAAGGAGATTATGAAGCTCAGACAGACGTTAAACAGAATGATGAAATTGGAAATCTGGCTCAGACAATAGATAAACTGGCTTTACAACTTTTTAAAAGTTCAAAGGAAAGTGAACATTTTGAAAAAATGAGACAGGATTTTATTATAAATGTATCTCACGAACTGCGTACTCCTGTTACTATAATCAGAGGTTCAATGGAAGCACTTTGCGATAACATTATTACTGAGCCTGAAAGAATTGATGAATACCATCAGCAGATACTTTCTGAAAGTATTCACCTTCAGAAACTGATAAATGACCTGATTGATTTGTCAAAGCTGCAGAATACTGATTTTTTTATTGAAAAGTCACCACTTAGTTTATACGAAATTGCAAATGATGCAGCAAGAAGTATGAAACAGCCTGCCAGATTAAGAAATATAGACATTACTGTCACATGTAATAAAAATCCGGATGATTATATTTTTGAAGGAGATTATTTCCGTATAAGACAGATGATAATCATAATTTTAGAAGTTCCACCAAAGTCGCCAAGGAATCATAGATAATAAACAAACAAGGGCGATAGTGTAGAAAATAGCTATTTTGCTGAATTTGCTGTGAGCAGTAGTTTGTTTTTTGTGTTTAACCCACCCTATGGTGATAAGCGTTACGGCAATGATATTCATCAAGGGGTGTTCTACTAAAAGCTGTCGCAAGAGACTGTCTTTCATTACTATTTTAGCTCCCATTTGCCAAGCCATTAGGCGAGGTGTTAGGGCGTAAACTAATAATCCTAATAGTAATTGGATATGTGAAAAAATGAGAGTGAATAGACTTATACGCAAATCTTTTACTGTGAAGTTTTCTTTTTTACCAAAGAAGCCTACTAAAGCATTAACTGAAGATAGAAATAGTACTATTAATACTATATAGGCACATAGAGAATGTACTGAATTGATGTACTGATACAACATAGTGTTTAAATTATTTAATTAGTTTGAGGAGGCAAAGGTACGAATTAATTTTAATATAAAAAAATTGCCAAAGTCCTACATCAGACTTTGGCAAAGTGAGGGGCATCTTGCCTCTTTTTTTATAAACCTAAAATATTCTTCAAGGTAGTGCTTGGTTGCATCACTTTATAAACGGTTTCCTCGTTGGGGTGATAGTAGCCTTGTAGATTGACTGGGGTGCCTTGCACTTGGTTTAGCTCATTTACAATTACTTGCTCGCTGTGGCGCAGTGCTTGAGCTATAGGCTTAAACTCATTGGCAAGGGTGGTATCATCGGTTTGTGCGGCAACGAAAGGTCAGGCTGACATTGCTATCGGTAAAGGTGCGGGTCCCGGTTCCAGTTCTGCAAACGGGCGAAACATCGCTATCGGTGAAAATGCGTTACAAAGCAGCACGAACAGCGATAACGTGATCGCCATCGGTACCAACGCAGGCAGTGGCAGTGACAGTACCCAGTCCATTTACATCGGTAATGGCGCAAACGGTATGGAAACTAAAAACGTCGCTATCGGTAACTTGGCGAAAACCAAAAGCGGCAGTGTCGGTATCGGCGATTCTTCAAATGCACAAGGCAGATCATCTGTTGCCATCGGTACCAGCGCCACTGTTACTGAAGCAGCAGGTAACGGTATTTCCATCGGTTTCAATTCCAATACTTCGGGTATGAGCGCCGTAGCCATCGGTGGTGCGAGTACCGTTGGCAAGGGTGCGAATGCATCAGGTGCAGCCAGCCTTGCGATTATGAGTACTGCCATTGCTACCGGACAACGGGCTATTGCCG
>ERZ773233.586-NODE-586-length-23728-cov-7.562962_pt1 | contig 23728 bp, 30 predicted proteins | sample MGYA00580991_ERZ773233 | MGnify/ENA primary metagenome ERZ773233 (study PRJEB29015, sample SAMEA2738178) | human oral metagenome | biome: human oral; feature: human-associated habitat; material: saliva | place: China | collected 2161 ...
TGCCGAGCAGGCCCTTCTTCGCGGGCTGTTCTGTGGAGGCGGGCTTGGCGAAAGCTTCAAAGAGTCGGGCGGGAGGGAAGTTCGGCTGGCTCATCGTTGTCCTTAGCTCGTGGTCGGTGGTTGTGTGGTGTGTATCGGCGGTGCACTTGCGTTTCCCCGGCGCTATGTACAACGCCGCTTAGAGCGCTACTGATAGGCGCGGGCGGTGTGCGGTACCGCCGATAGTTCCCACTATACGGGCTCCCGCGCGACCCGCAAGTGGTTTCGTCACCGGGCGGGCGCATCCGAAAAATCTGGGCGTCATAAAACCACAGCGTGCGGGCATAGCAAAAGGCACCCCGCCACTTAGCAGGATGCCTTTCACAAAAAGTTATAGGGAGCTAACCGGTGGTGCCTCCGGTGTCTTCTAGACCGAAGCGTAAAGCCGCGGCCGCCCGAGCGTTATTGCCACACCAGTAGGTGAGGCTCAGGGTTTCAGAGGGGTCGTTTAACTCCTTGAGCCCAAGTATACACGAAAATCTATCTTCCTATTTCGTCATTTGTCTTTGTATTACTGGCTTGCTATAGAGGTCTGAATTAGTGGGCGGGATGATGTCCTCTCTGCCTCGATTCCTCGATAGTTTAATTTTTGCGATTTGAAAGATGTGCATACAATCTGCGAGGGTAACAACGCTACTGAGGCAATTAGCTTCTGAACCGGTTACGCGGGTACCTAAAGTAGCCTGCAAAGAGGTTTGCCCCAAGTAATTTCACATCTTCCAGATACGGACACATGATGCTGGCAGTTTCATAGGACATCAGAATATGTGGTTATCCTGATCAAGCTCCGTTTATTGGGGGAAACGGTGGAATTCTCTCTGGGATAAGAGCCTCACCGGCTGCGGTACGCTCGTCATACTCACGTGCGATAGTGCGCATTTGGACATGTGGACCCCGCTTAAAGCGCTCCTCAAGAACCCATTGGCGTTTCATGGCTTCAGCCTTATTAGCTGGTGCAGGCGGCGTAATCTTAGTTACGCAGAAGGTGATAGGGTCACTCAGCGTCGGAGGGATTTTTTCAGGTTCCATGTGGGTATTCTAGCCTAGCTTCTTACTGAGTTTTGTTGGCTTGGTACACATGCACCGCATCTTTAGGGTTCCTTCTGGGCATAGCAAAAGGCACCCCGCCACTTAGCAGGATGCCTTTCACAAAAGTTATGAGGAGTTAGCCGGTGACGCCCCCGAACGGTCCTCTAGACCGAAGCACAAAAGCCGCGGCCGCCCGAGCGTTATTGCCACACCAACAGGTGAGGCTCAGGGTTTCAGAGGGGTCGTTTAGCTCCTTAACGCCGAGTATACACGAAAAAGAGACCCCCTGCGTTCCCCTTAGAGGAGGGGGAACACAGGGGGTCTCTGCCCTTAAACCAGAGAGGTACTCACGTACCCCGCAAGTTTTAGAAAGCCTTGTTTACCAGACGGGCTAACTTCCTTGATATTCCGCGGAACTCAAGGGGTAAAACCCTGCCTGGTCGCTATTTACTCGCCACTTTCAGCAGAGCCGCCAGGCTCCGCAGATACATCGTCGACGGCATCTTCATACATGCCCGGGTCGGTATTGAAGAAGGCGAGGATGTTCGGCAAAATCGCAGTTACAGCACCGGTCACCACCGCCGCCTGGTCACTCGTCCAGATGCCGAAAGCAACCAACACCGCAGAAATTGACGGGGCGAGCACGTACAACATTTTGCGGAGTGCGGCACGCTGACGACGCGACAGGTTACGCATTGTTCTCAATCTCCTTGCCGAGTTCGTCTACTGCGTTCTGCAGCTTCTCCCACGACGCACGCAGAGCAGAAACTTCAGCCTTATCCAGAGGGGCGGGGACATTCTCAACACCGCGCTCAATCTTGCCCTCCTTGATCGCATTCACGCGGTCAATAAGGCGGCCCAACTGGTCGTACCAGCGGCCGGGGCACAGGGTCGAAACAATATCCTTATGGCCATGGATGTAGAAGCTGCGGCCGTAGTAGGTTTCCAGGTCTGCGATTACCTGAGCGACGGTCTCGAAGTCTTCGGTGCTCATCTCGGGGCGACATTCGATGCCAATCGAGCGACTATTTGCGATCCAATCACCGGCGTGCCAAGCTACATCCTTGACATCGACAAGCTGGGCGCAGCGGCCAGCCTCCACGACGAAATGAGCGCTGGTGCCGGGGCCGCCGGCGAAGAAATTACATACGTCCTCGAAACGCTGGCCATCGGTACCCCAGTGGTGAATCATAATAGTGTCGACCGACTCGTCCAGAATTTCTACGCCATTCCGGCGAGTTACGCGGTCCGCCTTAGTAAACGAGGTCGCGTTCCAATCTGCAATATCGACGTACTTCATTTATCTTCCTCTTTCTATGCAGAAAGGTGCGGGGTCTCTAAATCTGCTAGAGACACCCGCACCTTCATCTTACTTATCCTTCTTTGCCGTCCTTGCCAAGCTTCGATGTCCAAAGCTCGGCAGCTACCCATTCCGCCACCTCAGACGGCAAAGGCGGAGGCGGAGGCGGCAACCCCGCCTCGATATGCGCGCCCAGACGATTAATATGAGCTACCGCCATGCTCATCACCAGGCGCGCCTGGTCAGCCGTCGCATGGGCTTCCTTCTCACGTAGGCGAATATCAGTCTCCAACATGCGGCGTGCATCTGTCTCTTCCTTCAGATGCTTCTCCAAATCTCCAATTCGGCGTTCCAAAGACTCAATCAGAACTTTATTCGCCTCATGCTTTGCCTGCTGCCGACCATTCAGAAAGGTCATCGCCGCGGGGATCAGGGTACCCATGAGCACGCCGCCAAGAGTCCAGATCTCGGAAGGCATCTCCCAAGGCGTCACTGAGACATCAGCCCCTGCTCCGCACGGTCACGCCGCCAGGCATTAGCCTCGGCAACACCAGAAATGAAATCAACATCCGGGCGCCCCCAATCGCGAGGAGCCCACTCAGTCTGGTCCCACGGGAAATCGGAGATATCAAAGGCAATTGCAGGGTCACACAAATACTCTTCAGAGATATGCTTCCGCAATCCATCAGGGTCTACCCACGGATCCTGCCCAAAGAATGCAGCCTCTGTCTGACCGTCCTCGACATTAAACGCGTGAACCCACGAATTCGTGTCCGTGCCGACCATTCCATACCGCTGTGCTGCACGGATCAGCAGGCGCGTGAGCGGGTTGTACGGCAGCCGTGTGCGCGGATTAAACATTGGATCCACCGATGCTTTCACGCGCCCCCACTGACCGTGCACAGGTGATTTGGACTTCTCAGACTCAGGGGATTTGCCATCAGTGCCAGATGCCGGCCACGAGGGCGGATTCCCGCGCGCCACCGCACCATAGGTGAACGCGAGCGCGTGATTGATAACGCCGCAGCGGACCTCTGAGATGCCAATGAAGCCGAGATTGTTGTGCATACGGGCAACCGCTGACGAGCCAGCGAAAAGCTGCGTACCGAAATTCTCCTGAGCGAGATTTTTCAGACCCGGGGAAGCGACGGAGTAGCCCATCTGCCCACGCCACTTGCCGTCGGCAGTCTTCTCGACCATGAAGAATTCCCGCATAATCCCCGTCCCCACGTCATAGATTGCCATGCCTCGGTCCTGATTGATTGCGGGGCGTGCAAAAGACGGCCATGGAATGCGCTTCTCAATGGCTCGGCGCTCATCGATAGGCATTGCAGGGAATCCACCGTATGACTCGAAATCAACGAACTTACAATGCGGGTTCCTCGAGTCCACCACGTACAAGGCGATTGGGCCGGTAGTGTGGGGGTCGCTGCTTCGATTGAGTGCCGTGCCGGGGACAGCCGTACGGAGGCGGGGCGACTTGGAGAAGTCACCAGTCCATCCGAGCGACCCCCACGGGTCCACGAGGTTCTCCCACATCCAGGCAGCCATCTCAGCCGAATTCTCGGCAATCGGCATGGTGCGGGCGTCACGGGTCCAGACGGTGCCGGTGCCGATATAGTGTCCCTCCGTAAAGATTGATGGGAGGACCACTTCCGGGTGTGGGTTATTCGGCGGAGGCGCCCATTTTCCATCTTGCTTCAGCGAGATACCAAGCGGTGTCGACGCACCGCCTTCAACCTTCACGAGCATAGTCTCCCCCCCTAGTCGTTCGGATGTTGGTAGCGGCGGATACCCGCGATTTCCATCGAGTCAGGCTCGGAGACCCAAATCTTCGACCAGGCGCCATACTGCGACGGCGTCAAAGGTGAATGATCGCGCACGACCTGGATTCCTGACGGCGACGTGATCGTAATGACGCCGTCGAGGAAATCAAATCGCCACGTGCCTACTGGCGAGCCCGCAGTGATTGCAGGTCCCTGCGTGCCATCAGATGCTCGGTCACGCACGGTAGCTTGACCCGTGGAGAGCCAAATCTCCGCCGGTACGCCGCGGCTGTTGTGGATCACCTTCGGCTGGCCAAATTCACAGCAGAAGGTTACGTTTTTCGACACGGCAGAGATATCGAATTCGAAAGAAACATTTGGAGTTCCAGTCAGAAATACCATGCCGCCCTCTAGAGCCTTGCGGCGGGGCATAATCGCGCCTCGCTCGGTGACCTCCCAGGACGAAGGCGTCACCACCCCGCCATTTAGCCAGACACCACTGCCAGACTGGTTCCACACCACCGGGCGGCTACCGCCGGCAGCGTTGTTCCAAGCTGCACCTTCCTTATTCTTGAAGTCGCCCCAAGTGGCGCGCTGAGATTCCTCCACCGGAGGCACAATAAGCGTGCCCGCAGCGCGACCAGTGAAGGTATCTGACGCCACGAGGACGCGGTCAGTGATGGATCCGAAAGTCCGCATCCAACGGTAAGCGCCAGTGAACACAAATTTGTCGCTCGAGGGCTTGGCTTCAATCTTCACGGTCTTGCGATCCGTACCGGGGACCACAAAATCACCAGGCGGCACGGGCTGCTCATCCACAAAATACTGGACGCCAACGCGTTCGGGGAAGGTCAACGTGCGCTTCGCAAGATTCGTTGACGGGGTCGGTGCCTGGACTGGGGTCGGCGGAGTCAGTGCAGAGCCTTGAATCCAATACACCGGGACGCCAAACATTGTGTCTTCTGTCGGAGGGGTTTCGCCGGTGACGATGATGTATCCCTGGGCTTTCGCTTGAGCCTCCAGTGACCACTCTGCGGTGACATGCACCGGTACCTCTGTCACTGAGCCGTCATTCATGAAGACATTCACAGAGGCACCTCCCGGGGTAGGCTCAATGCGGGAAATACCTCGCCCATCCAGGCCATCACGACCAGGAGCGCCATCAGTACCATCTCGGCCCGGCTGTCCGTCCACACCATCGCGCACGGCACGCCAAGCAAGCTGTGTGCCGTCGCCATTCGCACGCGCCAGCACCTCACCATTCGCGCCCCCCGCAGGGATCTTCTCCAGCGGGGCGAGCGCATGGTCAATCTGCTGCTGGACACCCTCAGCAGGCTTGCCCTGCAGATGACCATTCTCATCAGCGATTACCAGACGGTCGAATACGACCTTGTCTTCTGCCATGCTAGTTCTTCTCCTTCTCCACAATTCGGGCAAGACCATTGCCCAGGTCTTCTGCCACCCATTCCTTCTCCACACTAGGAACCGCGGGACCCGGTGCCGCCGGGACCTTCACACCAGGCACACCGGTCATCTCCGCCAGATTCACAACCTGCCCCGGCTGAACATCCAGCGTGAGCAAATCCAGAATCACCTGACGTCTACTCTCGCCAATCGCCGAGGCCTTCACCGTATAGCGGGCAGGAGCCAGCAACTGGACACCCTTCTCACCACCGCGCGGGTGGGAGCGGAGCTCGCCATTAACCAAAAACCCCCTGACCGCGCAGGGGGTGAAAATGGTGGTCTCATCATGAGCCACACAGGACGGGGTGAACAGCACAACACCGGAGGTCACTAGTGCTGGCAATCCAGCCAGCGCTTGATGTGTCGCAAAATTTGCGTGCACGGTGGCGTACCTTGCAGAAGGTTCTGCCACAGGGATATCGGGCATTTTTACTCCTTAATTAACGGGGGTTCTACTGGACGTGTTCTTCCGCAGAACGTTCAGCAGGCAGCAGAGGCGCTTCCTCACCATGGGCGAGAGCCATAACCTTCTTCGCCTCCAAATCATATGAGACGGTCGGGACACGACCATCCCACGACTCATGAGAACCAGTAATGATACATTCGGCTGTCCACTTCCCAGCGTTCAGCGTGATAGTGTCACCGACCTGCTTCCGGGGATCCCACAACATCGAAATCGCATCGAAAGTAATGCGCTCTGTACCAATTTCCTGAGCCAGAGCTTCAGCGACCTTCCGCGCGTCCTTCTCCGTGATATACCATCCGGCATCGAGTGTGAACACTCCGGCGCCTCCCTTACGGGAATGCGCCTGGGTATGCTTCTTCTCCCACGTCACGACCCAATCCGCACGGAGCATCGGCATCGGGCGACCCCACGCCCACTGACCTAGCGTGCCCACACCAAGTGACGGCGCCACCAGTGAGTAGGTCTTGCCGTTTCCACCCTTGACGGTGTCAACGCGATGCGTGAGCTTCACGCCGCGCTGTCCCAGCTTCTCTAGCTTGCCAGAGATGGTCTCATGGTGCGGCTCACCACCAGTCCACCGCCAGCCGGGAGGCTGCTCGTTGTTCTCAAACGAGATAGCCCACCAGGAACCAATGAGTTTGTTGAACTCATCCCAGTCGAAAATATTGTCTTTCGCCTTCACAATCGGGCGGTAGTTTGTGTCGAGCCTGATAACGTCGACGTTGTCCTCCCAATTGATGAACTGGACGTTGTCACTGTTCTGCGTCAGCGGAGTCGAAGACGCAGAGTCGTAAGCAACCGCAGCGGCGCCGGTGAAACTCTTCCCGCCGCGCCCTGCAGCCCACGCACCATCATCAGCCGAAGGCACAAGATGATTCACGCGGACTAGCGAGCGCACACCATCACGAGCCGTCTGCCATGAACCGGCAAAGACACGCTCGGAGACGACATCAGTAACAACAGATGAGGAAGACGCGAGACGGTCACGCGCCGCCATCACTAGCGTGCCCTCTTCATCCACCCACACCGTCGACAGCGTCGCATTGCACCACGCTGTGACCACTTCTGACGCTTCCACATTCTCAAAACCCCTCGTGGCGGAGAGAGGCTCCGTCGCGATTGCTGACGCCAGAATCTTTGGAGGAGTCTGACGCACCATCTTTGCCACATGGTTCCGTGAGTAATCTCCAATGGTCGGTTCATGCTGAGACACATGGAGACCAAGCGTGTTTGTGCAGGAGGCTGTCTCCAGTTCTGCGTCATTACTTAGTCTGCGGTTAAACTTCTGGCTGTTGGCAGTGTCGGTCCAGACGGTGATTGAATCCCTCGCGATTGCGACCGCCAACAGCTGATACTTCTGCGGGGACGGCACCTTAACTTCCCCAATCAGCTGGCCGCCCTGCGAGAGCGTCAGCAGGGACGCGCCTCGCGACCAGACCAGCTGCACCTCAGCCTCTCCACGCAGCTTGAGAGAGATAACCGCATCGCGGTCTGGAACAGCGCGAGATACTGCTAGGACATCCTCAGCGTGGCGGTCGACACCCCTCACTGGTGCGTACACGACGCCATTAACAGAGGTAAGGAAACCAGGCACGGACTCACTTACCCGGCCAGCCGACTTGAACTCGCCAGCCGCCGCCCCAAGCCCAAAAGCCCCAGGAGCATGAATCAGTGTCGTCTCAGCAGTTGGGGGCAAGAGACCGTACCCAGCCTGCTCCAGCGCCATGTACGCAGGCCACCCGCCAGTCGTCTGAGACTTATACAGCACAGCCGGCTCAATCGTCACAGGAGTCTGCAACGCAGCCGACAATCCGTCACTAATCGCCGTCTCCACCTCATCAGTAACCAATGAGTATGTCGATGCGCCCAAAAAGCCGGTGAATCGAGGGAATGTCACGCCGTTAACCTCGGCGACAATCTTCACTGAGGCTCCATGCCTCGGAACCCAGCGGGTCTCCCCCAACGGCGCAAAGGGAGCGGCAGTCGTAGCAGTGCCCGCAACCCATTTAATCCTGCCAGTGCGGGAAAAAACACCATCGCCAGCCGCAATCAACGATTCAGGCAAACCGCCGCTAGTATGTCCCTCCCACTCAGCAGAAATATGTTCGCGCTCGAAACCGTCCACAAAAATGCGGAGGCGCGCGTCAATCACCGCGCCAGGAGCATAGGTACCTGGTAGCATCAGCCCACCTCCTCAATCTTCGCGCTCACAGACCGCCACACCGCGCCACTTGCGTGGTGCACATCCTCAACTGTCGTCTCGACGTCACCAATCACAACCGATGCGGCACCCATGCCGACATCCCACGGAGGCGCGTCCTTCGTCCACGTCGCCGAGAGGCGAGAAAACTGACCACCAGATGCCAGCGTCAACGTCGCATACGCCGCCGCAGCCGGCGGCACGGGGACACTCACAACAAGGCGCTGAACGTTAGCGCCACGTGCCACGGCAGTAGCCGTTGCCCCTACCGCAACCCCAGCAACGTTGAACATCTGAACACCCAAAATCGCGCCGTCCCCAGCCGCCTCCACCGTGGCAGTAAACGGTTTGCCCGGCATCACCGGGACACGGTCAGCCGCCACCGTGCGAGGTGACCCGCCCAGAGACGACACGGCTAACGAGCCGTCAGAGGTCACCATCGGCCCGCGGTTACTAATCCCAACCATGAGAGACTGCGCCGGGGTCAAGATATTGGTTAATGCCGCAGTTTCACTCACCCACATCAGAGGCTCAGCCGGTGCCGCATGCGCCAGCTGAGTCAGCGCTCGTGTGTCCTCCTGCGTGCCCTTCACCTCTACACTCCAGCTACGGCGAGGAGCGGGGGACGCTAAAAAAGCCCACCGCTTCCCCGCCGCCTGCTGAAACGCAAAACGTGCAGGTGTGCTCTCACTCAGAGACACCTTCCACAGCACCTCAGATAGCGCGCCTAGCGTGCCAATCCAACCAGACATTAAAGCATCCTCTCAGCCCGACGCTGCATCATCAGGAAGTCGCGCGGGCCGACAGCCTGCAGCTGAGACAGCGCCTCCGCAATCTGAACCAACACCTCATCAGCAGTGCTCACACCGCCACCAGCGGCAGGCGTACCAGCCGCCGCTACAGGAACGACAGATGCAGTCGACGCAGCCACAGACGCGATAGCCGGCACCTCGGGAGGCGCCACCAAATCACGCATACTCGACTGCGCCGCAGACTCCATCGCAGCGATACCCTGGACAAAGCCCTCGCCAGTGTAGACACCAATCTGTCGGAAGACCCTCGACGGGGAATGAATACCCAATAGCCGCTTCGCGCCATCGATTGCGCCACGCACAGGACCCAGCACAGCATCAATCAGCCTCTGACCGAGCCCGGCAACACCGTTGATGAAACCGACCATGAGATTGTGTCCCAGCGTCCACATATTTCGACCCAGGTTAGAGAGCGAGTTGATGACGCCGCGTCCCAGGTTTCCGAAGAACCCGACCGCGCGAGAAATTCCACTAGAAATCGCATTGCCTACAGCGCCCATGGCATCGCCAACAATCCCACTAAGACGAGAGAATGCACCAGAGACAGCAGTCCAGACAGCTTGCGCACCAGTGGAGACAAACCTGACAACCGCATTCCAGCCAGCGCTGACAGCCTGGGCAATATTGCCGATGGTAGAGCTGATTGCGGCGAATAGCTTGCCGACCGAAGTGACAATCCAGTTGACTGCCGCTCCGACTGCCTGTGTACCAATTTGCCATGCCGCACCAAACGCTGCGATACCCTTCTCCGTCTGATCAACCATCCATCGAAGGACAAATGTAATCATGTCGATGGCAACACCGATACCCTGAGCGACCCCCGAAAATACTGGGACCAGCCCCTGAATCAGCGGAGTCACAAAATTCAGGGCCTTCACCATCTGCTCCGCGAGTAGAGCTACCAGCGGGACTAGCGCTTGCGCTACCTGCACAATCACAGGAGCCAGCGCCTGGAAGACAGCCATCAGAGCAGGAATCAGCGCCTGCACAACCGGCATCAAAGCCACCGCAACCTGCGTGAACACCGGAGCAAGCTGCTGAATCACCGGAACAAGCATCTGACCCAGGCTCTGCGCAAGCGGGACAACCATCTGCAGCATCACCTGCAGCATCGGCGCGACCGCCTGCAGTGCGGCACCAAAAACGGTGCCCAGAGTCTGAGCAATCGCTCCGACCGCCTCGCCTAGCGCCCCGAATACGGGTGCCATAGCCTCCAGACCAGGAGCTAGAGCATCCATCGCCGCTTTGATGCCAACGAACATGATCTTGATGCCGGCACCTACCGCGGGGTTCTGCAGAATCTTGCCGATTGCCTCGCCGAGACGCCCGATAGCCGCCGCACCGTTTTCCATTGCCGAGCCGAGCGACGGGGCAAGCGCCGCTAGGCCCTTGCCAATCGCCGCGATGCCAGGACCGAGGTTAGCCGCCGCCCTCTGCGCAGACTCAAAGACTGCGGTCAGGGCGGTCTGCCCCTCAACAGATTTCAGAGCGCCAGCGACACCATGAAGCCCGTCAGCGAGCACCGTCAGTGACGAGCCCCCAGCAGCCAGCGCCGCGGTACCGATAGCGCCGATAATCCCTGCAACACCACTGAGTACTCGCATCAGGTCGCCAGCAATATGCACAGCGTTCTGAATCGAGGTCGCAGCATCAGCAGATGCTGACCATTCGGCAAACGCGGTAGCAGCACGAGTGAAGCTCTCAGCCATAGCCGGCAAGTACGAGCCGCCTATAGTGCCAAGGCGAACAATCGCCTCAGTCAACGGCGCCGCGCCCTCCGCGGCAATGAGAAAGGACTCTCGCAACGGTGCGAACAGGGCATTGATGCCGCCGACAGCGACAATGCCCTGAGACACCCCTCGGAAAAACTCTCCCCAAAAAGAACCAACAACAGGGCCAAGCTGGGCATACGCGGCGAGGAACGGGTTCACGCCGTTGGCGACCAGGTCAGTCAGACCAGCTTTCGCAGTCGCCCAGAACCCCTCCCCAAATTCAAGTCGTGCGTCTCGAAGGGCGTCCATGAACGAACCGCGCCCGCCGATTTCATCCATCGCCAGCAGAATGTTCTGCAGACCATCAGCAGACGCCGCCAAACCAGTGGCAAAGCCCGCAAAAATACCGGGCAACGCCAACGCCGCCGGGCCAATCGACACCAACGACGCACCCACCGCGGCAATATTCTGTGCCGCGACAAGACCCACAGACGACATCGACGCCAGCGCGGCGCTAGTTGCCGCAATGCGAGGAGTAAGGCGGTCCAGATTCGACGCAAACTCACGCACATTCGACACCGCGTCACCAAGAACACGCCCACCAGAGAGCGCCGCCAACGCAGATGCCGCCGTAGCAGCCGCAGACGAGTTGATAACCGGACTAATCACCGCCACGCGCGGACGAGCAAGCGCACCCAGCTTCGCCGAAGCGGCACCCGTGTCAGCATCAGCATTAACCGTGCACTTTCGAGCCTCCTCAAGCTTCTTCAACGCACGCTGCGCCTGCTCCACGTCAGCATCAGCAGAGACCTTCGCAACCTTCTCCGCGGACAGGTTATCCAGCTGATGCAGAGCCTTCTGAATGTTCACATCCACCGACACGGTAGCTGTCAGCCCGTTCAGTGCGTGCTGGAGGCGGCCCATAGCCTTCCGGTCCAGCACCGGCACCACGGAGACCTTCGCCACGGTCGATTTCTCAATCCGGTCCAGCGAGCGCTTCAAATCTCCACGGAAACGCGAAGTGTTCGGATAGACGCGGATACCGACCTTAGCCATTTACCCTCCTAGAATCGCCTTGATACCGGAAACGTCAATGCCGCCAGGGCCAACCCTGACGGCATACGACGTTTTCTTTTTCTTCGGCTGCGGGACCTCAACCTGCTCCGATTTGCTGAGCTTGCCACCCTTCGCAATCGCACGAGTGATGTTCACCAGCCCAGCAGACAGGAACTCCTGGGCACCCCAACCCACCAGGTCAGGGTTTCCCAGGAGCTCCGCACGCCACAGACTGTTCGGGTCGCGTTTCAGCTTCTCAACAGCTGCCATTGCGATCCGCAGTGCCCTCGCAGAGTCGATAGACTCAACATCGACACCCAGGAGCTGTAGCTCCAGGTCAAGCGCCGGATACTTTACTGCTGATTCGAGGAGGGCTGAGATTTTCCCGAGGCCTGCATGTACGCACCCACGAGCGTCACGAGAACATCGAGCTGCTTGTCGCGCGCCCAGTCCTCCCACGCATCCGGGTCCGTAGCGTAATGCTCGGAGACATAATCCAACAGGTCGGCAATGCCGTCCATCGCCTCCAGTGAATCCTCACCGTGTTTCTCCGACAGCTGTCGAATCACGTTCAGGCGGCCAGCGAGGCGGGTTCGCTGACCAGTCTTCAGCTCCCACGGAGCGATGAGTAGCTCATGGCCATCCAGCTCAGTGAACTCGGGCAGATCAACTACAGGCTCTGCAACCTTCTTAGGCATGTGGTGTCCTCTCAACCAGGGATATGGGATGGGGTTAGGCGGTGACAGCGCGGGGCTCGAAAATCTCGACAGTGTCTCCATTACGGTCGGTCAGAATACCAAAGTCAAGATCCGTCGATGCAAACTTGCTGATGCCGAATTCAGGGTACTTGCCGCCGATATCAGTACTCGGGAAACGAAGAGCTGCGACAGTCTTACCATCCTCGAATACAGCCAAAATAGCCTTAGAGGCGGTCAGCGTCTTAGCCTTCACCTTGTACGACTTCTTGGCTGAGTCATAAGTGCCGCCAGCGAAAGCAAGGTCAAACACGGTACGGTCAACGCTAAGTGCCTTGATGGTGCCAGTGAGAGTCACATCAGCTCGCTTCGAGCGAACCTTGACACGGTCCGCTGTACGCAAGAATTCGATGTCACCGCCGTCCATGTCAGTCTTGATCGGCTCTTCCTCGTCAGTGTCGCCAATCCACACCCAGCTACCGTAGGTGCTGGGAGTGCCGAACTTAAACTTGGACAGATCGGGTGCTTCGGTCTCCGGCGGAGCAACAAAGATATGAGTGAAAGAAGTGTAAAAAAGCTTAGAATCTTCAAGAACGTTGGCCAAGGGGCCACCTCCTAAATACTGGTTGAGCCACGTGCCACAATCCGCACGGTGGCTCTAGTTTCGGTAACGTGGGCAGAGTGGAGAGTGTGGTTGCCGGCTAGGATAGGCTCAGCCTCGACCCAGCACCGCGCCACGTAGCTGCCCTCTACTATCGGGCCAAGAGAGTGTGCCCCTTCGAGCAACTGAACCGCCTCAGCACAGAGCCGCATCGACTCAGCACGAGACGGCGCGTAAATGTGAACATTCACAGCCGCATCTACGGCATGCCCCATCCTGGGGGAACCAGTAGCCGGCACCGCAGAGACAACCTCCCAAATGCATGCCGGCAACTTGCCAAGAGTCTGAGAGGTCGCCCCGCCAGAGACAGCTACACCCGGTAGCGCGGAGAGAATTTTCTGCACGATGGCCGAGATATCAATGGGCTTCATCGACGGTCCTTAAACGCGTGGGCAACCTTGCCAAAAACATGGTGCCCTGGGGTGCGATTGCCGTTCGGGCTGGTGAACCCAAATTCGATAGGCACTGCTGCTTCATCGAGCGATGTGATAACCCTGTCGTGGACGCCGCGAGGAGTCACATGTGTGGTCATCACGATTGATGCCGCGAATGCGCCACTGTCCTTGGGAGCCGCAGCCTTTACTGCCGCTTGAATTGCACGGGCGGCTGCGGCGAACTCAGGGGTGCGCGATGCCTGCCGCGCCACCTCTAGCTCGATATCAGATTCGACCCATGACATTAGCTCCCCCTCCCCTACCTGGCGTGTACGCCACGGCAAACACCTTAACGTGCCCTGTGGTGGTGGACATCCGAGAGACCTGCGGCTCGCCGCGCTGCTCGAATCTCTGACCGTCAATCTCGATGAGAGAATCTGAGGTGCCAGGCCACGGCTCGCCATGCTCCCCCGGCCAGTACTTAATCCGATAAACGGTGGTTGGGGTGAGCCCGCCAGGCAGGTCGAAAACCTCGTTCGCACTCGACGGCTGGACATTACACTGCACGGACACCCCCGAGCCCAGTGTCTCCACGACGTCACCATATGCGTCCACAGTGTGGGTGCGTGGGTAGACGATGACGGTGTGGAGACCTTTACGGATTCGGCTCATGCGACTCGCTCCTTTCTAGAGGTAGCGGCGGCATGAAATCGAGTCCTGCCTAGGCCACCCGTACTGGAACTGACGGTCAGGAGGCAGGGAGATGTTAGGCCCACAGCCCCTGTACCGTGCCGCAGCATAGCCATCTGTCGCAGGGGCGATGGTCCGGTACCTGCCGGTGCCCGTCGCCTGTGCGAGGCTTTTCCAGTCCTTCTCCAGAATGTCCAGAAGACCGGACGCGACCATGTAATTCAGCTGATACGAGTAGCCATCTTCCGTCTCAGACTTATAAATGCCGCCATCGTCTGCACGAAGCACACGAGCCACAGCCTCAGCCTCAATGTTCCGGACAAGGTCGAACACGACCTCGTCCAGAGTAAGCTCGTCGAGCCGACGGTAGCGGACACGGATCAGGTTCTCCGCCTTGGAGAGCAGGGAGGCGATGTATGATTCTTCGTCACCACGAAACTCTCTGCGGAGCGTAGCCTTCACGTCATCAGCCGTCGCAATAGTCAATGAATCACTCACCATGCACGCCTCCCTTCTCTACCAGCGACCCGGCTACTTCGGGTCAGCAACCTTGTCTTCGTAGGCAACGAACGCGGACTTGTCGGTGATAACCCAGCCGAACTGAGCCTCCACCAGCATTGCCTCCATGTTGTTCTGCCACAGGTTGACCTGGGTGCCGCCGTCGTTGATGGTCGCCTGGTCGGTGCGGCGGATAGAAATCTTATCCACGAAGCCGTACTTCAATGCGTTCCAGTCGCCGCCGAAGGCGCGAACCTTGGTGTCTGCAGATGCGCCAATCTTGCCGGAGACAGCGCGGCCGTAGGCGACAGGCAGACCCAGCAGAGTACCCAGGTTGTCCTTCAGGTTCACGCTATCGCTGTAGATGGGGCGGCCGAGGGTGTCGGTTGCGCCGTAGATGCGGGACTTGAACGACTTATCTGCTGCGAAACCGTTCAGATCAAAGTCGAAGTTCTCGTTCAGGTTCACCAGGTCTGCGCCAGCCAGAAGCTCCGCAGTCAGGCCGCCCTTATCCTTGGCGGTCGCACCAAGCTCAATGCGGTTGGTGGTCTGGTTGACGTACTCAACGCCAGCAATGGTCTGGCCGTTGAGCGCGTTCTTGCCGTGCAGGATGGCGAGGTCGAACGCGCGGGTGATAGCCGCGGACGCCTCCTGCTCCAGAAGCTTCAAGTAGCCGACAGCATCAGCCTGGCGTGCCTCCATGGACCAGTACATCAACGCCGCGACCTTGATGGGCTTGATGGTCTTTTCGGTCACGCCCATGTTGGTCACGGGCTTTGCCTGGCCTTCACCGACCACGCCAGCCTGCGGCTGGGAGGTCTGTACGGCGATAGTGGTGCCGGTAATCGGGATGGGGGTGGTGCCGGCAAGCTTCTGAACGACGGAGCCTTCAGAGACTCGGCCGATGATGTTGCGGGCGAACGACTGCGGCAGGATACCGCCAGTCTTAAAGGTTTCCAGAGTCGCGGTTGCGCTCATTATTGGTTCTCCAATCAAGTTTTGGGTATAGAAAAAGCCCCCACCGCCTCGGTAAGGGCTCAAATATTAGGGGCGTTTAGCCGAAGATAATCTCTGCTGCCTCTTCATAGGCATCACGTGCCGGAGCCGCATGCTGTGCGGGGTTCGGCGCCATGCCTCGGCTCTTCGGAGCCGCCGCGAGGACCGCCTCGGTCTTCTCATTCGCGGCATCGCTGATGAGCTTCTGCAGAGTCGCAAGGTTCTTCTCGATTTCCTCACTGGTCGCACCCGGAACAAACGGGGCGAAGTCCTGAGACAGGCCAACAGCGGCGAGCGCCTTGACGCGCGCCAGCTCAACCTGCAGGGACGCAATCTGCGCCGCAGAATCATCCTGTGATTCAGAGGTTTCAGCCTCGGCGGGCTTAGCCTCGGGTTCCGGTGCAGGCTCTTCAGCAGCAGCAGCAGGTTCAGGAGCCTCTGCCTGCTTCGTCTTCACCGCCGCCAGCTCAGCCTTCAGGTTCTGAACCAGCTTCCAGGCGCGTTCGGGGTCGAAGGTCTCGCCGTCACGCTCCCACGGGGGCTTAGCCTCGACGGTCTCTTCGACCTTTGCCTCAGCGGTAAGTGCTTCGCTCATCTTTTAGGGTTCCTTTCGGGTATAGCAAAAGGCACCCTGCCACTTAGCAGGATGCCTTTCACAAAAGTTATAGGGAGCTAACCGGTGGTGCCTCCGGTGTCTTCTAGACCGAAGCATAAAGCCGCGGCCGCCCAAGCGTTATTGCCGCACCAACAGGTGAGGCTCAGGGTTTCAGAGGGGTCGCTCAACTCCCTACATTCATTGTACCAGGTAGATATTAGCAATATCAATCAAACATAATGTGGTCTAGGTATTGCCCGTTTCCGTGCATAACGTAAAGATTCTTAATCCGATTCTGCGGGTTGCGGAGATTATACGATTGCATCTGCCGCTTAAGCGTCGCTCCCATCCGGTACTTTCCAAGGTCAACAACAAAGTTCTCTTTCACAACGCCTTGCTCCCGAGCCTTCGATACGGCTTGAGAGATTCGAGCCTTAATCGTTGAATACTTGTTCTTTGAGGATTTCAGCTCACTAATCAGCTCACCTTTGTTCACCCACACAAAATCGTTACTAGGTTCTCGGCCAGCCCCAGGAATAAGCGCCGGCCGCTCAATCCACCGAGCCTTATTCCCCAACGCCTCAAACCTCAGCAAGAACAACAGCTCATGACCGTACAGCTTCTCACCATCAGGAATTTCAGAAGCAAGCGCCCCGTAATACTTCGGGTCAACCTGCTCTTCTTTACCATCAAGCCGCTCAGCCTCTTGCCAGGCCTCAGCCTCGCGCGATAGCACCGTCGAGATCTTGACTGGCTCATACCCCTCTGGGTCTGCCTCGTACTTACGGTCTTCCTTCTCGACCGTCTCCCGATAAAACTTAGCCAGCCTCTGCTGCTCATCGCGCCCCGACCAGTTATCGGGGTCAAAGACAGGCACCACGATGCAGTCGCAGTGCTCATGGAACGCTCTCGGGTTCTTCTTCCGTAGCTCCGTCCGTGCCTTCCAAGAGAGAAAGCCGCCATCACGGGATTTCTTCCCCGCTTCTGCCGCTACAAGCTGCGCCGCGTCAGCAGACGAATAAACCGCGCCGCGCGCGGCAAGCATGATGCAGAACCCACAAGACCAGCGCCCCTGCAACACCCTCGCCCACCCAACCGGGCGGAGCCTCGGGGCATCCCGCACATCGGCTACGTCCTCAGCCTCCGCCTCTGCCCGACGCAGAGCCTCATCAGCTGAATCATTCACCGCCGCCAGAGCCTCATCGAAGCCCTCCAACGTAACCGACCCACGCTCATGGCGCTCACGCTCATCCTCAGACGCAAACTCATCGAACTCCGCATCCAGGACAGACCGCATCACCTGCCTGCGGCCAGCCATCACCACATGACGCCGCGCCGCAGCAGCCAGCTGCTCAGGTGCCGCTCCTTGATTCTCACGGAAGAGCTTCCTGACTGCCTGAACCGTATAAGGTTCAGGCGAGGGGTGATATGCCTGCGCACCAAACGGCGCCGCAGACGCATCCAAGTAATCGTTAGCGGCTTCGACAGCCTGACGGCGGTGCCGCTGAATTACACGGTGCGCCGCAGGAACCAGCCTCTCAACCGCCGCCCGGTCTGACAGGTCAAACGCAGACAGCAGATCAGTAAAAGCCTCCACAAACGCACCGCCAATTGAGGCGAGCGCCTGAGCATACGCCGCAGCGAGATCATCAAGCATGCGGCGCCTCCTTTAGTAGACGGGGTCTCCCACCGACACCGCCAAACGACGGTCCAGCGCACGGTCACGCTTCAACTGCTCCGGCGACAATCCCATGAACTCACGCACCGTCTCAGACGAGACAACGCCCTGCGCCTGAGCCTGCAACATCAATGCATTGCGAGAGCTGAGAGAGATCACTGCGGGGTCACGCCAGCGGGCCTCAAGGGTTTCAAGCCCCTCGGTGTCCACGCCGGCAACTGCCAGGACGCACCGCGCCAAATCCTCCACAGCGTCACCAAAAATCGACTGCTTCAACTCCGCCTTAGTAATCAAACGGTCCTTAGCGCTTCGCATCGCCTCCGCGCTTGCCGGGTTCGACTCCGTAGAGACACCCAACATGAACGGCGGGATGCCAGTCTGCGACGCAACCTGCAACGCGTAGGTCTTGAATGTATTCAGCAGCTGAGTGAGGTCTGCACCTGGTACAGAACCGGTTTGCGAACCGGACGGACCAACCAGAAAACGCCCAAAATAAGCTTCCAGGCGACTCTGCTGCGGGGTACCGTCCTCATCAACGAACATTTCCTCAACGCCATCGCCGAAAAGATAGCGAACAGGCATGGACAGGAGCTCCTGAGCCACCTGCAGGTTCGTCAGCGTTCGCGCCGCAGCATCACACAGCTTGTGGATCTCTTCAATCTCGCTTCGCCCCTCTTCCCCAAGGCGAATCTGATTCACAAACGGGATCACGGGGATACCACCGAAGTCATGCTCGTCAATGTGGGTGAGCACCTCAAAACCATCACGAAGGGCGAAGAAACGAGTCACGCCGGGCTCATAAACAGCCCGGTACATGTCCAAACCGTCGCTATAGGTCTGGACAGCTTGAACCAGGCGGCCTGTAGCGTCCCTCCGCAGCTCAAACTCATCACCCTTATGCACCGAAATGTGCGGGATAGACGGGTCAGAGCCGCCACCAACGACCATGAACGCCGCACCAGAGACAAGAGCCTCCGTCAGCGCCAGCGTCAGCTTCGTGCGGAAATTGTTCGCCTGCAGAATGCGATTCAGTTGCTCAGGTGCTTCGTCCTGGCCGCCGTGGCGGGAAATGGAGAACCCATCGAGCACCAGAGACTCAACGAGCACATCCACAGCCAGTTTCGGCCAGCCAACCTGCATTTCAAGCACACGAACATCAGGAGGTAGGGACACACCAATCGCGTCCAGGCGGTGCTCACCGTTGTAGTAGCTCTCCCATTTCGCCGGGTTCTTCACAATACGGCCCATCCGGCACCGCCTCCCTTCTTGTCCTTCTCAGTCAGTCCATGGAACGCCAAAGTGCACGCCACCAAAGGAGAAATATCTTCAGCTCGATCATCACGAGTCCAATACCACAGCTCACTGCCGCCCTTAGAACGTCGACAAGCTTGAACAGCCGCATCCAACTCCTCCTGCCCCGTATGCCGAACCGAACCACTACCCAACGCCTCATAAAAAGCGCCGCACGCCTGCATATAGGTGCGGTGGTCAAGGCCCGTAGTCATCCGCTTCAGCTTTGGAGACTTCGCGATCACCTCAGTCGACTGCGAAGCACCCGTATAAACCATCGCCGCAGGCTTCCACTTACGCTTCAGCTCCTCCATGCGTGCCGGAACCCAATCCGTACCAACACGCCTATCAACAACCTCAATGTGGATGTTCCCGTCAGCCCGCCGAGATGCAGCGGCAATCGTCGCCACATCACGCAGAGGCGTAACATCCACACCGAACGCGACCTCAACACCGGAACGGGACTCCGGATCAAGGCACTGAGCCCAAAAATCGGCAGGAATCGCCGACGAAGAGCCGACCTTCGACCAGATGCCGAGGCGCTCACGTTTGAAATGCTCATCGCTCATCGCGCGGCGCTCCGAATCCACATACTCAGCCGAGATACGCCGACCGAGCGCCGGGTTTGCCAGCACCCAGTTCGCAGGGTCAGCCGGGTCAGCATCCTCAACCGTCGACCACTCGTAAAACGCCAGTTTCGTCTCCTCAGCAGGTGCAAGCGCCCTATCACGGATACTTTTCAGCACCTCAGAATCAGGCATACCAGCAGACGAGGCGTACCAGATCTGCGGGGACTCATTCAAACTCTTTGACGCCAGCGTCGGCAGCATCGAAGCCTGCACAGAACGCGGCAAATCGTAAGCCTCATCGAAGACAACCAGGTCAGCGGTGAAACCACGCGCCGAACCGCGGCTACGCGCCTTAAACAGGACACGGTTACCGCTCGCAGTCGTCAAAGACATGCCGCTGTTGCCGGTTTTAATTCCTGACATCTTCCCCTGCGGGTCGCCAGCATATCCCTGCATGTACTCAACCAGCTCGGAGCCACGAATCAGCGACTCCAAACGCTGCTGATGCTCAACAGCCGTACCGAACAAATGCGCCGAGTGAAGAATCAGCCGCTCACCGAACAAAAACATGCCAGCAAGCTCACGCGCCTCAAGAATCGAGCCTTTGCCATTCTGTCGAGGCACGATAAGACCGACCTCGAACGCCTTCCAGCGCCCGTCAACACGCTCACCGAGCGCGCCACGGAGCACATGCTGCTGCCAAGGGTCCAAATGCAGGCCCGCAACAGCCGCCAGGTCAACCGCGTCATCACCTGCTGAGGTGAAATATAGCGGGGTCACATCGATGCGTGGAGTCTGAGACCCCATCAGCTGAGCTGTCTCAGCCACAGAGCCTCACCTCCACCCTAAACAGCCTGCGCTTCTTCGATGCGGCGCTTCCTACGAGCGGCCAGCTCGTCCAGCTTGCTCACCTTCGGCTGCACCGCCTCCTTCAACCGGGCAATCTCCGCCACGTCATCACGTTCAGAAGCCATGAGCCCTGCAATATCACGCGGCGCAGCCACCATGACCGCGGCACGGGTTCGGTGAAGACGCCAACGCGCGGACTCAAGGGGATCCTCGTGCGTCGGCACCGGCACCTCACGGACAGATCCATAAGCTCCGACCTGCTCAATGACAACCACATCACTGTGTCCAACGGCTTGGACAACAGGCGCAGGAGAAGGAGCACCAACTACAGGTTCCGGCGGCCGCTCCGCAGCCTTCCGGTCACGCGCCGCCTTCGACGCGGCACGCTCAGCCGCCCGGCATTCCGGGCAAGGAGGCTCACCCCGGCGACGGTGGCGCTTAGCAGCCGCCGTAGTCCCGCAGGGAGCCAGGCTGCGGCTTTTTTTCTCAGCCACAGAACCCCCTCTCAACGGGAATTTTTGGGTTTCAGAGCCCGCGGGGGGATGTCACTATGACCGAAGGGGGAAACTTGACCCATAGGGGGGGTAACCCCCCCCCCGGGGTACGTTTCCCATTCAGTCATCATCTGAAAACCAATTCCGTTTCGTCGTCATCGAATAAAAAACTTTTTGAACCACTCACCATGCTTGCGTGGTCTTTGGTGCTCGCACCTGGTGTGCAAGTCGCTTGCGTCCGCGCCTACTGTTGCATCGTCGGTGTGCGGGAGCCAGGTCGCCGAGCAGGTTGCCACCGTTAGCGATGGCATCAAGATGGTCGGCAGTGAAAGCCAGCGGGTGAGTGTAGGGCAGGCTCATGTCGATTGGTTTGCCGCAGAGGTGGCAGGGCCAGCCGTTGTCGTTGGTTGCTTTGCGGAGTGCTGCGGCTTTGGCGCGGTAGGTGCGGTCACTGTATTTGGTCGCAGTCGTCACAGTCGCACCTGCTTCCGATGATGGCGCGAACTTGCGCCTTGGAGATGATGAGATCAAAGCGGCAACTGAAGTCGAAGAGGGGATGACCCCAGCTGATATCGACGTCCCATTCGTCAGGGAATCGCTCTTGGAGTGTCTTGAAGATTTTCTCGGTTTCTTCGTCTGTGAAATCTCTGCGGCACATGGCGTCCTCCCTAGATAACGGGGGGTGTAGATGAGGTTACTGTCACCACAATAACGACTTGTTTGTCGTCAAAAATCTGTTGCTCAAAGATTATTTCGCTGGCACCTGGGTAACAATCTGAAATCAGTGCCAGCACCTTCTCACGTTCTTCTTCCGTGAGGCGTCGTGTGTGCATTGCGTTTCCTCTAGGTCGTGGCAAGGCATAGCGTTACAAGGGCTGTTGCGAAACTCATCACTCCTGCAAGGATTGTGGTGAAGAATCGTGACGCCGTTATTTTGAACGTCAGTGCGGAAGCAGTAACTGTCAGGTTTGTGCCGATTGTGGCGGCAAAGAAGGCGATTAGTATCTGCATTTTCACCTCTTTGGGAACAAAAAAGCCCCCGGCACCTGACGGATACCGGGGGCTTTGGGCACAGCTGTGCCCGATAACCTTTATTTTACTAAAGATTCCCCAGCTTGCAACCTGGCGAGGCGCTTGATTGCTTCATACCCAACCTCTGCCCAGCCGCAGGCTCCGCAGCATGTCATGACTCGGGTCGATGGCTGTTCCTCTGGGAGGACGATGATAGCGAGCGCGTCGTCTACTTTGGTGGTGCCGTCGGTGAGTTGGCGGGTGTTGGTTGCTTTCTTGCATCGGGGGCAGGGGGTGTTGTGGAGGTGGACGGTGGTGTGGTTGAGGGTTCGGATGCGTCGTGTCCATTCTGTGGCGTAGATGGTTGCTACGGTTCGGTTTTCGTTGGTTGCCCATTCTCGGACGGCTTGTTTGAGGGTGGGGTTGGGGGTGGTGGTGTGTGGGGTGGTGCGGTTGCGGATGTCGTGTTCGAGTTCGATTGCGTCGAGGTTGCAGATTGCGCCGGTGTTTTTGTTTTTGCCGCTGCGGCCTGTTCCGTTCCTGTCGGTGACTGCGATGCGGAGTTGGTCGAGGAGTGGCATTTCTTGGATGACGGTGGGGGTGCCGTCGTCGAGTTTGCGGATGCGGGGGGTGCCGTCGCAGAGGGCGGTGATCATGCTTTCGAGTGTTGGGGTGGGGTGCATGGGTTGCTCCTGTGCGTTTGTTGGGTGGCGCGCCGTGGTGTGTGGTGTGTTAGTTGATGGGTTTGTAGGTGTAGTTGGGGAGGGTGGGGTGTTTGGTGGTTAGCTCATTGGATTTGTAGTGGAGGGTGTAGTGTTCCCAGTTGGTGGGGAGGAGGGAGCGGAAGAGGCGTTCGATTTCGTTGCGGCGGTCTCCTGGGGTGTTGGGGTCGTAGTCGATGGTGGCGCACATGATGGGGTGGTCGGGTGCGGTGTTGGTGTAGATGGCGAGGCGTTCTAGCATTGTTCGGTTCCTTCCTTGGTGAGGTTTTCGGTTTTCCATTCGAGGTATCGCGCGAGGCGTTCGAGGTCGAGCGCGTGTTTGGCGGCGGGCGAGCGCATTGGTGGGGGCGTAGAGGAGTTTGTTTTTGCCGTTGGAGGCGTATTCGATTCGGTTGTTGTCGGGGATTTGGGATTGGAGGGAGTTGCCTCGGTAGCCGGCGGCGCGGGCGATGTCGAGGATGCACCACCAGACGCGGGTGGGGTTGTGGAGTGCGTCGTGCTGGACGGCGAAGCGGATGGTGTAGCCGTTGTGGGTGGTGGTGCCGGGGAGGTAGGTGGGGCTGGTCATGGTGTTTCTCCTTAGTTGGTGGTGGGCTCGATGATGATGCGCACGCCAGGGTTGGGGTGGAGCTTGTCGGTGTAGTTCTTGGTGGCGATGAGGTGGGTGCATCGTGCGTCGTCGTCGATGATGTCGGCGGCGGTAGTTTCGTCCAGGTTGCCGGTCGGCTCGTCTGCCAAGATGATCGGTGCATGCGAGACCAG
>ERZ773233.596-NODE-596-length-23448-cov-2.942504_pt1 | contig 23448 bp, 18 predicted proteins | sample MGYA00580991_ERZ773233 | MGnify/ENA primary metagenome ERZ773233 (study PRJEB29015, sample SAMEA2738178) | human oral metagenome | biome: human oral; feature: human-associated habitat; material: saliva | place: China | collected 2161 ...
ATTCGGGGCGCAAACGGGCTTTGTCGATGTTGCTCAATTCGATTTGGGCAGTTTTTCTCGATCTGTCTTTGTCGGTAGCCCTCGGTATCTCTAAATGCGCCAAATGTCACAGAGCCTCTAGAATAAGGTGAATCGGCAAATCTAAACGTGCCGTATATGCCCGTACCGCGCCTAGTGCGAATTTGCGGATCAAACTGTAAGTCCCAGCTGTCGTATTCGGCGATATAGATCGGTTGTTTGTAGTAAAATCCGTCGTTTTTGCCGTAACCAAACTCAGGCGGTAAAAGGCCTGTGCGTCTGCGAGTGTCTGTCGAAAAGCCAAAATACGGCAAATAAAATACAGGGACGTTTCCTACGTAAAACACAGGATTAAAAAGGTGTAAAAATTTACTCTCTCGGTTTAATTTACCGCTGCTAAATTTGATCTTCCAGTCCGGATCTTGGACGTTGCAGCTCGATACGACCGCGCCATTTACCTCATAAAATTTAGACGTGCTGTTACTCTCGTCGCTTTGCATCCATACTTCCATGTCGCGGTTCATCATAAATAGCGTTTCGTAGTTACTATCTTTACTATTTAGGTCGATCTTTGCGTATGAGCAGCGCGAGATTTCGTCCTTGTTTCTTATCAAATTTACGTTACCAAAAAGCTCCAAGATCTCTTTTTGCTGATCGTAAACAGCTCTATCCGCGCTCATCAAATAATCTTGCGAATACACAAGCACGTTTTTATCTGCAGTAACTATACCCTTATTGCGTTTTACGTCATCGGCCAAAAGCTCGAAATTTTGAGCCGCGAAGCAACTAAAAGTCCCAAACATTAGTAACAAAAAAATTCTAGTAAACATTTATAACTACCGTTTTCGCGGCTTTATCTTGCCACGTTTGAAATAATGGATTTGAAAACGCCCATGCAAAACCTAGGAAGAATGCGTTTTCACCGATGATACGAACCAAAGATCGAGTGAGAGAATTTAGCAAGCCCGGCTTATCGAGCAGATCGATATTCACGCACACGATCTTCATCGCTACCTTGCCGATACTAGCGCCGCAATACCACGTAAAAAACGTCTGATAAATAACCTCGAGCAAATCGATCTGCGGTATCATTTCCATAGCTAGCGCCCTGATCTGTTCATAATCAAGCCCGTTAAATTTTTCGTAGTAAACGGCATAGAACAAAAACGAGATTAAAAATTTATCTATCCCCCACGCTACGGCTCTTTTACCGACGCTAGCGAGCGTGATATTTTCATTTTCGAGCTTGTCTATGACGCTCCTGCTCATTCGTGACCTTTTAGCATTTGCCATGCGATATCTTTTCGGTACTGCGCACCGTCAAATTCTACGTTTTCGCAAAGCTCATAGGCCTTTTGTTGCGCTTGTTTTATACTTTTACCAAGCCCCACGCACACGAGCACTCGTCCGCCGTCGGCATATATCTCGCCGCCCTGCTCGCTTACGCCTGCGTATGCTATGTGCGAGTTTTCCGGGACGTTTTTTACGCTGATTTTCACCCTGGGCGAGCTTGAAAAAGGATAATTTCTACTAGCCATCACGACACCGACGGCAAATTCATCTTTTAGTTTCACGGGTTTTAGATCGCCTTTTGCCGCATTTAATAAAATTTCGCCCAGGTCGCCATCGATCAGCGGCATTAGCACTTCGCACTCAGGATCGCCGAAACGCACGTTAAACTCAAGCACGTACGGCACGCCTTTAACCACCATAAGCCCCACGAAAAGCACGCCGCAGAAAGGATTTCCTTCAGCCTTCATGCCTTTTAGAGTCGGTTTTACGACCTCTTTCTCGACCTGTTTTATTAGCTCGGGGCTTGCAAGCGGACTAGGAGCGTATGCACCCATGCCGCCGGTATTTGGCCCTTCGTCGTTATCTTTTAGGCGCTTATGATCTTGCGCTACCGGCAGGCTAACGAAATTTTCGCCGTCGCAAATCGCAAAAAAGCTAAGCTCAAATCCGTCTAAAAACTCCTCCACGACCACGCGTTTGCCCGCCTCTCCAAAGCTCTCTCCGCTCAGCATATCGCGAGCCGCAGCCTTTGCTTCCTCGCGGCTTTGCGCGATTATCACGCCTTTGCCCGCGCACAGTCCGTCAGCCTTAACGACGACCGGAGCGGCAAGAGAGTCGATAAATTTAGCCGCAGCATCGTAATCATCGGTATTTAGATAGGCAGCCGTTCGGATAGCGTTTCTGGCCAAAAAGTCCTTCATAAACGCCTTACTACCCTCGAGTCTAGCCGCAGACTTGCTCGGTCCGAAAATATTTAAATTTCGCGCCTTAAATATATCCACGACGCCGTCGCTTAACGGCGCTTCGGGACCTACGATAGTTAGTTCTATTTGCTCAGCCTCGGCAAATTCTGCGAGCTGATTATAATCTTTGATGTTTAGATTTGTGCCAAGCTTTGAGGTAGCTCCGTTGCCCGGAGCAAAGAAAAGCTCGTGTTTGCGGGATTCTTGAAGTTTTAGAGCTATGGAGTACTCGCGCCCGCCGCTTCCGATTATCAAAATTTTCATAATTTCTCCAAAAATAAAAACCCAAGTGAGCGGTGCGCATATAAGTGGCCCGAAAATTCAAAGCCAACCTTGCAAATAGGCGGTTCCTTTAGGTCGCAACTTCTCGCGCTCGCACGCTCAAACGAAGCCGCGTCGCACGGTCGCCGCACATCTTCGCCGAAACTAATGTGTTGGACCCTATAAAAATACGCTGCCAAATCACTCAGGCAAGGCTATTATATAAAATTTTAGCTTAAAGTAGCGTTTTTGCGAGGCTTACGCAGGAATTTATATTTTGCTGAGCGCTCACTGCGGGCACGCTAAATTTTTCCAGCTCTTTTGCCGTCGTAAGCCCGATAGCGATGGCTTTATAGCTCTCATCCCAGCCGAAATTGCGAGTAAAATTTCGTACCGCCGAGGGAGCCATAAAAATAATCACGGAGTTTTTAGGCGGTTTTTGCTCCTCGTTAAGCGGTTTAAAAACGTTTTCGTAAGCGATTATCTGCGTCAAATTTACGCCGCTTTCTCTCAAAATTTCGCCCACGCTTGAAGCCGTCTCGCGCGCTCTTAAAAATAGCGTTTTTTTGCCCTTTAAAAACGGTGCGATCTCGGCGGCAAAGTCGTTTCCGTGAGCATTTTTTGCAGTGTAAATTTGGGCAAAGCCAAACTCGCTAGCCGCGCGGCTAGTGCCGTCGCCGATGGAGTAAATTTGCAAATTAGCGGGCGAAATTTGATTAAATTTTAGCGCGTTTACGGAGTTTTTAGAGGTCAAAACCAGCGCGTCTAATTCAGCCAAATTTACGCTAATTTTATTAAATTTGATCTCGTTTAAAACCAGCGTCTTTACGCCCTCAAATTCCAAATTTGACCCGACCAGATAGATCATTTTCGCCCTTAAATTTATGATTTCACGACCGAATTTTACCGCAAATCCTCAAATTTTAAAAGTCGCAACCAAAACGCAAATTTTACTTTGCTGCGCTGCGCTTGCTTAAATACTCTTTTGCCTTTTGTTTTAGCGCTTTATATAGCTTGCCGGCGTCCTCTGCACCGTATTTTTTCACGAGCCCATTGTGAAAATCGCCCAAATTTTTACTCTCGAACGCGATTTTTCTAATCTCTTGCTTTTTAGTCTCGTCTATCTTGAGCGATGGTTGCGATTTTACCGTATTTTCAGCTTTATTTTTTGCTTCGTTTTGCGGCGGACGCTTGTTTGATAAATTTTGCCCTTTTTCATCCGCTTTAAGATCCTCGCTAGAAGCTTTGGCGCTCAAATTTTGCTCCGCGTCTTTCGGCTGCTCGGTAGGACCCGGATCATCGCTCAAATTTGCTTCTACGGCTTTTGTCTCTTGTAAATTTTCGTTATTTATCGCTACGCCGTTTTTGCTCTCTAGGGGTTGCGGTTTTTCGAGCTCCGCATTTTGATCGATTTGCGAGCGATTTTCTAAATTTTGCTCTTTTGCCTGGGCGCTTTGAGCGTGTAAAACCTCGCCGCTTAAATTTGATTCGGTTTTTGATTTTTCTCGCTCGTCAAATTTTTGCTCATCGCCTTGCGTCGCCGGCCTAGATTTTGCGGAATTTGGCGCTGCGATACGCTTTACTTCGCCTTTTTGCGAGTTTTCTATTTGAGGTTTTTTGTAAATTTTCCTCGCATCCTCTTTTAACGCGTTATACACGCCGGCGCCGTTTTTGCTGCCGAATTTTGAGATAAATTTCATATGAAGCTCGCTGAGGCTGCCCGAGTTTCGTATCAAGATCGCGATTTCGTCTTGATTTTCTTCGATGAGCTGTGCCGTATGCGAGCGGTTGAAGTCGAATTTGAGTTTGTGAAATTTACCGCCGCTTTTATCTTGTTTATTAAAAAAATCTATCACGTCGTCGTAAAATTTATCGTTACTGACGATGTAAATTTTGTCTTTTTTGTGCGAGAGTTTGCCCATTAAAAACGTAATTATTTTATCGGCATAGTCCTTGTGAGCGCTTTGTAAAAGTATGATTTTTATTTTGATTTTTCGCGCCAGAAACCACGCCAAAACGGAGATGCTTAGCTTTTGTCTATTGTTGGTTACGATATAAATTTTATCTTTTTGTCCTAGCTTTTTTAGCGTTGCTAGATTATCTACGCTTATGTTTTCGTCATCTATTATAAATCTTGCCATATATTTCCTAAACGAGTCGGGGCAATCGCCCCGAAACTCTACATCTTATCTTTTGTTACGATGAGTAACATTTTAAATTTTTCAGGGATCTTTAGCCCGTGCGGGATTTTGCCCGGAAGCACGATGGTATCGCCCTTTTTGATATCAAAATGCTCATCGCCGATGGTTAGCTTCATCTCGCCGTCAAGCGCGATCAAAAGAGCGTCGCCCGGAGCCGCGTGAGTAGAGAGCTGTTGGTCTTTTGAAAACGACAGTAGCGACATCGAGCCGCTTTCGTTTTTGACGAGCGTTTTGCTCACGATTTTGCCTTCTTCGTATTCGACTGCGTCCACTAGGCTAAAAATAGCCGCCTTAGGTAAATGATCTATCATTAAGTCCTCCTTAAAATCGATTGAGACGTATTTCGTCGGTTTGTTGAAAACTAGTTTTCGCCATACTTTTTTCTCTATCAGGCAGGCCTGTTCGCCGCCTAGGCGCATCTGTTTTTCGCCGTAGTGCAAACTCGCACCGCCCTCTACGACCCACGCGAGGCTGTCGCAAAACAGCATCTCGTGATCTAGCTCCTCGCCCGCATCAAAGGCAAACACGTCGACGTGAGCGTTCTCGCAATCAAAAATTCTCTTGCTAACGACGCTTTTTGCGATCACTTTCGTGTCGGCGTTTAGATTGTAAATTTTACTCATTTTGTTCCTTTCGTAAATTTACGCGTCATTGTAGCGAAAATTTTCGGACGATTTGTTGATAAGGATTATCTCTTTTTATCAAATTTTGAGTCGGTTTTAAATAAAATTTAGGCGCAAAACGCCTAAATTTTACTCCCACTCTATCGTTGCAGGCGGTTTGCTCGAGATGTCGTAAACTACGCGGTTGATGCCGTCTACTTCGTTTATGATGCGGCGAGAGACGTTTTCTAGTAGATCGTACGGCAGGCGCGAGAAGCTGGCCGTCATGCCGTCGCTGGCGTCCACTACGCGTATGCACACGGCGTTTTCGTAGGTGCGGTTATCGCCCATGACGCCCACGGAATGCACGTTTAGCAGTACGCAAAATGCTTGCCACGTTTTGTTGTACCAGCCGCTTGATTTTAGCTCGTCGCGTAGGATCACGTCGGCTTTGCGCAGTAGCTCGAGGCTCGGCGTATTTACCTCGCCCATTATGCGGATCGCAAGGCCAGGTCCCGGGAATGGATGACGAAAAACGAGCTCGCGCGAAAGACCTAGCTCGAGGCCGAGCTGGCGCACCTCGTCTTTAAAAATTTCTCTTAAAGGCTCGATTAGCTCAAAGCTCATCCAATCAGGCAGTCCGCCGACGTTGTGGTGGCTTTTGATCGTCTTGCTAGATCCCACGACCGAGCTTTCGATGATATCGGTGTAGAGCGTGCCTTGGGCTAAAAATTTGACGTTATCGTGCTTTTTGGCCTCTTTTTCAAAAATTTCGATGAAAGTTTCGCCGATTATCTTTCGTTTTTTCTCTGGATCCGTCACGCCAGCGAGCCTTTCCAGGAAAGTTTTACTCGCATCTATGCTAACTAGCTCGACACCAAGCTTTGTTCTAAAAGTTGCCTCGACCTGCTCGCGCTCTCCCGTTCTAAGTAGTCCGTTATCGACGAAAACCAGGATCAAATTTTGCGGTATCGCAGCAGCCAAAAGAGCTGCGGTTACGGAGCTATCTACGCCACCGCTAACGGCGCAAAGGACTTTTTTGTTGCCCACGGTTTCTTTGATTTTAGCGATCTGGGTTTTAGCAAAGCTGCCCATATTCCACGTGCTTTCGCAGCCACAGATATATTTGGCGAAATTTTTTAAAATTTGAGTACCAAACTCGCTGTGTTGAACCTCCGGATGAAACTGCAGAGCGTAAAATTTGCGCTTTTCGTCGCCAAACACGCAATAAGGCGAATTTTCGCTAGTCGCGATCGCCTCAAAGCCGTTAGGTAGGTTTTTTACGAGGTCAGAGTGGCTCATCCAGACGATTTGCTTTTCAGGCGTATCGGTAAAAAGCGGATGGGATTTTAGAGCGTTTAGGCTTGCCTTGCCGTACTCTTTGTGAGAAGCCGGAGCGACCTCTGCGCCAAATTTATGCGCCAAAAGCTGCATGCCGTAGCAAATGCCTAAAATCGGCAGTTTTAGCTTAAATACGCCCTCGTCGCAAAAATACGCATCCGGTGCATAAACGCTAGCAGGCCCGCCGCTTAGGATTATGCCTTTTGGTTTTTTCGCTTTAATCTCATCGACCTTGACGTTAAAAGGCAAAATCTCGGTATAAACGCCCTGCTCACGCAAGCGTCTAGCGATGAGCTGAGTATACTGCGAGCCAAAATCCAGAACTATTATCGTGTTATTCATGAGCGTCCTTTAAAAATACAAATGGAAAATTTCAAACTGTATGTACCAGATCACGACCGATACGATATAGCCGGCAACCACGGTCCAAGCGTATTTCATATGCGCGCCGAAGGTATAAATACCCTTTAGTTTGCCCATGACGCCAACGCCGGCAGCCGAGCCGAAGCTTATCATCGAGCCGCCGATACCGGCAGTTAAGGTAACTAGTAGCCACTGGCTTAAATTTTCGCCCGCATCCGCGCCCATCATAGGATTTGCTTTTAGCACGGCGGACATAACAGGGACGTTATCCACGATTGCAGATAGGAAGCCGACACCTATATTTACGGCAGTGGCGCCAAATTTATCATAAAGAGAAACGGCATAGTTTAAAAATCCGACGAAGTGCAGCGCGCCGACGGCGGCAAGGATACCGAAGAAGAAGAAAAGCGTGTTGTTTTCGATTTTTGACATATAGTGAAAGACGTGCATAGGCTCTTCGTTTTTATTAGTTTTTTTGTAGATGTATGTGTAGATGCTAAGAAGCGAGAAGCCAAACATCATGCCCCACATCGCAGGTAGGTGGAAGAGCTGGTGCATCATAACTGCCGAAAATATCGTAAATGCGCCAAGACCGATAACGACTTTGCCGCCTTTTTTAATGCTTACCTTCGGCTCTGTCGCAGGGTCAAAATGCGGGCTACCCGCAGGCACGATGCGTACTAGTAAAAACGCCGTAACTAGCCAGCCGATAATAGAAGCCGGGAAAAGCGCGAAAAAGTCGATAAACGGAGCCTTACCCGCAGCCCACGCCATTAGCGTCGTGATATCGCCAAACGGACTCCAAGCGCCGCCTGCGTTTGCGGCTACGACGATGTTTATCGCGCCTGCGACTAGGAAATTCGTATTGGTCTTATCTATCGTTAAAAGAACGGTAGAAAGGATAAGGGCCGTAGTTAGGTTATCGGCGACGGGGCTAATGAAAAACGCCAAAACGCCCGTTAGCCAAAAGAGTCTGTTATACGTGTAGCCTTTTGAGACGAGGTTGTATTTTAGCGCGTTAAACACGTCCCGCTCTATAAGCGCCTCGATATAAGTCATCGCGACCATGAGGAAAAATACGATCTGCGAAATCTCTAAAATCAGGTGATTTACCTCATTTTGCAACGAATGCACGTCTAGGCCGTTTGCCAGCATATAAAAGCCGATGAGCAAGAACATAAAAGTACCGATAAATATGGCCGGCTTAGCCTTATCGATGTGAAAATTTTCCTCCGTAGCGATGAAAAAATATCCCACGACGAAAATGATGAGGCTCGCGATACCCACCCACGTAGTCGTTAAATTTAAAGCCTCGCCCGCAGCGTCGCCGCTACCGAAGGCCAAAGCGAAAAACAGACTCAAAAGTCCGACGATCTTCATTTGCTCTCCTTGATTTATAGTTTATTTATCTTTTCGGTTTTGCTGTTTGAGGGCTCAGACGGCGCTTCGTAGAACGGATCGCCCTTGTGGCCGCAGCCTGCTATAAAAATTAACAAAAAAAATGCTAAAATCGCCTTATGAAAGACGCTAAGACTATTATTCGACATATTGTTGATAATCCTTTTTATAAAGAGTTAAAAAACCGTAGCGAATGCGGAGAATTTTTACAGCTTTTAAGCCTAAATCATCGCAGGCTCATCGCCTTTTGCTACGAGAAAAACGGCGTTTTGTTTTTTGCCCTGTTTCATCCGTTAGGACTTCAGGAATTAAAAAGCGATAGTAGTATAAAAATGTTAAAAGGCTTATTAAAAATCTATTCGAGCGTAAATTTTGACGGTAGGCTCGCTCGCGTAACGGACGTTAAATTTTTTGTGACAAAGCATTTAAAATTTAAAAAAGCTACCGACCCATACGAAAAAAAGCGAATTTTTACCTACGCCGAGCCTGCTAAAGGCGAGTTTATAAATTTAGCCAAAAGCGAGCGGATTTTCGAAGGATTTGAAAAAATTCGCCTTGCCATAAAGCAAAATTTAGCTAAAGAATCAAGCGGGGCGCGATGAATCAAATTTGGTCAAATTTAACCCCAAACGGCAAAAGCTCAAATTTACTAGCGGGAGTCAAATTTTGCTAATCGACGAGATCCGCTCGCTGCCCGCACAGCCCGGCGTCTATCAGTATTTTGACAAAGCCGGCAAGCTTCTTTACGTCGGCAAGGCTAAAATTTTAAAAAACCGCGTCAAAAGCTACTTTTCATTTACGCCAAGTCTCGCCCCCTCGCCTAAGGTCAGCCCGCGCATACACAAGATGATCAGCGAGGCCGTACACCTCGAGTATATCGTCACTCCCAGCGAAGCCGACGCGCTGATACTGGAAAACTCCTTCATCAAGCAGCTAAGGCCCAAATACAACATCTTGCTGCGCGATGACAAGACCTACCCGTACATCTACGTAAATTTAGACGAGGATTTCCCGCGCTTTGAGATCACGCGCAAGATCGTCCGCGGCAAAAACGTCAAGTATTTCGGCCCGTATTTTCGCGGAGCGCGTGAGCTTTTGGATGCGCTTAGGCTGAGCTTTAAACTCGTGCAAAGCAAAAGCGCGCTCAAAGCCACGGGCGCATATCTGCCCTATCAGATCGGCTATTCAGAAGCCCCGCTCATCAGTAAAATTTCGCCCGCAGACTACGCCAAGGTAGTAGAGGGCGCGATCGCGGCGCTAAATAATCCTCTCTCTATGCTGCCAAAGCTCGTAAATTTGATGAACAAATACGCCCAAAACGAAAACTACGAACAAGCCGCCCTCGTGCGCGATAAGATCAACGCGATCAAGGATCTAGACGTCAAAATCGAGGTCGATCTGGCCAAGCTTGAGGATTTTGAGGTTTTTGCCGTGGGCGCGGAGCAAAATTTGCTTTGTGCGGTGCGTTTTAGCGTGCACGGCGGCAAGATCAGCGGCGTGTATCAAAATATCACTAACGCCAAAATGAGCTCGCAAGGCGACCTAAACGACGCCTACAAACAAATCGTTTTAGAGAGCTTTCCAGCTGGCGCGCCCGTCGTGAGCGCGAAAATTTACGCGCTAGAAGCCTTTGAGGACGCAAGCCTCGTAGAGGAGATTTTAACCGCTCGCCACGGCCGTAAATTTAGCATCTCCGTCCCTAAAATCGGCGAGAAAAAACGCATCTGCGAGATGGCGCTAACAAACGCGCAGGTCTTTATCCAAAAGTACCTAAAAACCCACGACGACGCGTTTTTGGACGAGCTAAAGGAGTATTTCGGCCTAGCCTGCGCGCCATACGCCATCGAGACCTTTGACAACTCGCATATGTTCGGCGCGGCCGCGGTCGGCGCGATGGTGCGCTTTGAGCACGGAAACTTCGCCAAAGAGCACTACCGCCATATGCACCTCTCTTACGCAAACGACTACGATCAGATGCGCCAGATGCTCACAGAGCGCGCTTTGCGGTTTGACAAGCTAAGTCCGCCCGATCTCTGGCTCATCGACGGCGGTCAGGCACTGTTAGACCTCGCCTCGGACATCATCGCTAGCAGCGGCGCAAATGTCGATATACTCGCCATCTCAAAAGAAAAAATAGACGCCAAAGCCCACCGCGCAAAAGGCGGCGCGAGGGATAAAATTTACGCTAGCAGCGGCGTATTTACGCTACCAACGAACGACAGACGGCTTCAGTTTTTCCAGCGACTTCGCGACGAGGCGCACCGATTTGCGATTACCTTTCATCAAAAAACCAAGCGCAAAGAGGATCTGGGCGCTAGCAAGCTAGCAGACGCCGGCGTATCGGCGGGAAGTATCGCAAAGCTCGTTAAATTTTACGGCAGCTTTGAAGCTATAATGACCGCAACGAGCGAGGAAATCGAAAAGGTCACGAATAGGAGTGTAGCGGCTAAAATCGAGCAGCTAAAAGAGAGTGAAATTTGATGTGCCCGGACTTCATAAATTTTGCTCTAAAATTTGGACGAATTTGCGGGTAAATTTATGCGCTTTCAACTTAAATTTTGATGCGGCAATTTTGCGTAAATTTGAAGCCATTTTGGGTTATTTCTTGCGTGCGCTAGTTCTTGCCGAATTTGAGCCGCGGATTTAGGATTATGTTTTTAGCTAAATTTGATCCGCTAAGCGACTTTAGCTTCGGTTAAATTTACAATCCAAAATCGCAAAAAGCTCAAATTTAACTAAAAATATAAAAATTTATCCCCCAAACGTCAAAATATTCTTGATAACGTCTATCCATTTAAATATAATCTAGCCAAAAAATCAAAGGACAAATTTGCTTTACAGGTCGCTAACTGTACTTAGCCTTTGCATCGCGCAGTTTATTTGCATCGGATTTTTCGGCGAGGGGCTCGTTAGCATCCTGCGTCAAGACGGTTTTAGTTTAGAGCGCGTCGGCGCGCTTAGAGGGCTTGGACTTTTCGCGGTTTTGGCTTTTTTGTGGTCGCCGTTTATCGACGCTATAGCGCTAAAAATAGGCGGTTACAAAAAGATTATCCTAGCCTTTCAGTGCTTTACTTTGGCGATTTTATATGCAGTTTCGCTTCTAAATCCGCGCGACGATTTACCTGCCGTAATCGCTTTAGCGGTGCTTTTGGCCTTTATCTCGGCCACCTGGACGATGACGTCTAACGCATTTTTTATCAAAATTTCAAACAGCTCGAATTTAAGCTTCACAAACGCCCTCAAGCTTAGCGGCGGATTGATAGGGCACGTATCCGGTAACGGCCTAACGCTCGTAATATACGCAAAATTCGGCTGGAGCGAGGCGAATTTATTCTTGACGTCTTTGATAGCGGTTTCCTTGCTTAGCCTTGCTTTCTTTAAAGAGCCTGAGCGCGTAAACGCCGGCGAGGGGCTGGATTTTAGGGAGATGTTTGGCTTTTTTAAGGGCAAAAAGGCTTGGCTTAGCGTGCTTTTCATACAATCTATCGGTATCTGCGCGGCGTTTGGACTGCTTAGTCCGATGCTCGTAGATATCGGCTGGAAGCTGGAAGATATCGGCGAGGTCTTGCACATATACGGCACGATATTTGGCTTCGCGGGTGCGCTCGCGGCGGGCTTTGCGGTAAAAAAGCTAGGCGCTAAAAGAGCCTTTTTATACGCCGTAGCGATGCAGACGCTAGGCATCCTGGCCATCTGGTTACCTATCGGCGGCTGGACGGACCGCGCGTCGGTACTTTTTGCTTCGAGCGCGGCGTATGCGGTATATATGGCGCAAGCGACGATAATTTCCACGATGATGATGCAACGTGCCTCGGGACGGCGACCCGCTAGCGAATACGCCGTGCAAAGCAGCCTAAATATGACATTTCAGATATTTTCGTTTTATCTCGGAACGCTTTTGGCGGGGATGTTGGGTTACGGAGCGGTCGTGCTGGGCGCGGCGGCGTTTTGCGTTTTGAGCCTAGTTTATTTTATAAAGATTTATAAATTTATCTAGCGGATTACTATTTTGCGGGATTTAAGTCGCCGTCTAGTACAAAAAACTGCGTAAATTTTATTCCGCAGAGTTTTGCAAATCGCTTTGCAGTTTTAGCCCGCGTCGGCAATGCGGATTAAACGCACGCAATTTAACCCGAACGCAAGGCCGAATTTAAGTCTCTGGCGCAAAAAGGCGGTAAATTTATCCCGCATCAAGCAAACCTACCCGCAACAGAAAAACCGCAAAACGAGCCAAATTTACGCTTAAAACGGCGCAAATTTGGCTCGTAAAATTTACGCAAAAGCTAAATTTACAACCGCTCTTTGATGATCTTTAAAAAATCCAAAAGAGCTTTCGCGCTATGATGAGGCGTGTCCTGGGCGGCGATTAGTTCGCAGTTTGGTAGCATCCTCGACACTTGCGAAGCGACGGCAAAAGGCACTTCCTCGTCGGCCCTGGAGTGATACATAAGCACGCTTTGAGGGACATCCTTTAGCTCAAATCCCCACGGCCTAGCTTGGAGCCAGAGATCAAAGCCGATGCCGTTAAGCTGCGCTTTTATCGCTTCTTTTAGCGCACCCTTAGCCTGCGAGCCGTATTTTTCCCACGCCGTTTGCGCCGTATTTTCAGGAGTATTACGCAAAGCGAAATCATAAATTTCCTTTATGTGCGCATAGTCGGAGTAGCTTGTCAAAAGCTCGGGAGGGGCGTTAAATCCGCTTAGTATAAACACCTTTTTCGCCTCTTCGCAAGCTACCGCCGTAGCGTAGGCGTAAGCCGCACCCACCGACTCGCCCAGCACGCTAAATTCGCCCAAATTTAACGCCGAAAAAACTCTTTTAGGCGTAGGGCGAATTTTAAAAAACTATCGTCAGCGCTAAAAAGCGAGCTGTTAAAATGCCCGCTTCTATATATCAAAATAAGCCTTATTTGATTTTTATCGCAGAAATTTATCAAGGTATTTTGCGGAAAAATCATCAGCGGATGATGATAAACCAAAACATCTTTAAAATCGCTACCAAAGTCGTCGTAGCTTAGATTTTCGCCGCTTTTAAATTTAAAATTTTTCATCTTTTTCCTTAAAATTTATATTCAAATTTTACGCCGATCTCGCGAGGGTCAGATAGGTAGTGCATCGTGGCGTATTTTATGTCGTAATCTTTGTCGAAAAGATTATTAGCATAAATATAAACGTTGATATTTTTGTGATTAAAGCCTACTTTTGCATCGAGGGTCGCGTAGCCCGCGTTTTCTACGACATTGGCCTTATCGGTATAAAATTTGCTCTGTCCTCGCAAAAATGCCGCCGCGTAAAATCCGCTTGGAGCCTCATACGAAAGCCCTGCGCCATAAGTTAGTCTTGGCGCGTAATAGACGTATTTGCCGCTATAATCGCCCTGTGCGTCTTTGTAGTCTTTAAAGACGCTTTTTGCGTAGCCCAAATTTGCGCTAAGCTTTAATCCGTCCGCCAAAAGCACGGCGCCGTCTAGTTCAAAGCCTTGGGAGCGCGCCTTGCTGGCGTTCTCTGCCACCGTGATATTAGGCGCTACGATGACGCTTACTACTTGCTTGTTTTTGATATCGGCGCGAAAAACGGCGGCGCCTAGCTCAAACCGCTCCCAAGCCCCTTTTACGCCGACTTCATAGCTAGTCATCGTTTCTTTATCGTACCATTTTTTAGACGTAGGCGACGCAGCCCAAAAGCCGCCCGGTTTATAGCCCTTCGATACGCTCGCATACGCCGTAACCTCGTCGTTTATAGCGTATTTTAGTCCGATCTTGGGTGATAGCGCGCTATACGAATCGCTTAAATTTTCGCCGTTCATACGGTTTTGAAATTTGACCCTATCTTTATCGAATCTAGCTCCCAAAATAACCGAAAAATCAAGCGGCAGATAAATTTCATTATGCGTAAAAACGCCGTAGTTTTTACTTCTGGTTTTGTTATTTTGCAGCGAGCGAATACCGCCGAACATCACGCTGTTTACGCTACTTCGCACGTCTCTTTGCGTAGCGCCCGCCGCAGCGCCTAGGACGAATTTGCCATACGCGTTATCGGCGCTAAATCTAAACTCCTGCGTAAAATCATTTCTGTCCTCTTTGTAATACACATCCAACAAGGACGCGGGGCGATGATCGCCGTCGTAGCTGCTGTCGTTTTTATAATCCCTGAAAGTCGTAAGCGAAGTAAGCGCATAGTCGCCCGATTTATATTCTGCCTTTAGCGACGCTTCGTAGTTTTTGGCGTTTTCCTCGCCCTCTATACCGTTGGCGTAGCGCGTTCTATTGGCTGCGCTAGGCAAATTCGATCTTTGCGCGCCGTTAGCTATCCTGTAATAATTTTGAATAAGATCCACCGTAAGCTCGTCCGTAGGTAAAAATCTAAAGTAAATTTTGCCGTAAAGAGCATCTTTGTAGTCGTCGCTTTTGTTTAAATTTTCGTTATACATAAAGCCGTTTTTCTTTTCGCTAAAACCGGTAAAACTAGCCAGAAATTTATCCTTTACTATCGCTCCGCCTGCGCTAAAACTAATACCCCGCATGCTATGCTCGCCAAGCTTTAGCCCAATCTTTGCTTGCGGTTCGTTGGTAGGAGCTTTGGAGACCGCATTTATCACGCCTGCGTAGGCGTTTTTGCCATAAAGCGCGCTTTGAGGCCCTTTTAAGATCTCGATACGCTCGATATCCTCCAAAAATACGTAGTTGCCGTAAGTGCCAAGATAACTAATGCCGTCCAGATAAAGCCCGACGTTTGGGCTATCAAATGCGTAATCGCTCGTAACGCCGCGCATTATAAAAAGCGAAATACCTCCGCCTTGCAAAAACGATAAATTTGACGATGCGCTCCTAAGCCCGTTTAGATCCTTTGCTTCTCTACGCCGCAACTCTTTTTCGTCCAGCACGCTCACCGCAGCCGCCACCTCGCTAGCGTTTTCATCGATCTTTTGAGCCGATACGCTGACCTCATCCAGCCTCACGGCGGGAGCTGCTATCGCTAGCGCCGCAACCGCGCTTAAAAGCAAAATCTTTCTCACTTTAGACTCCTTTTATAATTTCTTTACTTTAAGGATAGTATAATATTTTTGAAATTTATTATCAACCCAAAATTTACAAATGACGGATTTATTTTTATATTTAAAGGAAAAATTTGCGCACGGTATCCGCAGACGTTTTTATGGATAAATTTAATAGCAGCGAAGACGGAGTTTTGGCTGGTCTTGGCGTCAAAATCCGCGCCAAAAATATCGCACTAAGCGATGAAATAGCCTTCGGCGCGATAAAAATGGACGCCAAAGACGACACCAAAATAGTCGGCGATTTTCACGCTTTGCGGGGTTGCTTTATAAATTTCACCCTACAAGGAGGCATCAGCCTAAGCTCGGCGAATGGCAAAATCGAATACAAAAGTGGACTATCCACGATCAGCTCGGTCGATCTACCAAGCTCGGATCAAGAGATTTACGGCGGCGCGCACGCGGGAATAAATTTATTCCTAGAAAACTCGTTTATGAGCGCAAATTTCGGCGATCTTATCGAGCTTGGCGCAAACAAACTCGTCTCGCAAAACTACACCTGCGCCGTAAATAAAATTTTATTAAACCAAATTTTATCGTTAAACGCCGACGAGCCGCTTGAAAGACTGCTTTTGGAAAGTAAAATTTTAGAGCTTATTTATAACGAATTCAGCCGCCTAAAATGCCCAAATAAGCATGTTATACTAGACGAAGCGGACAAAAGCGCGCTGCAAAAAGCTAAGCAAATTTTGAGCTTAGATATCAAAAATCCGCCGTCTATAAAAGAACTCTCAAAACAGGTGCGGCTGAACGAATTTAAGCTTAAAGTCGGCTTTAAAAGTTTGTTTGGGCAAACTCCTTACGAATTTTTGCGCGAAGAGCGAATGAAACGAGCGCTGGCGATGCTGCAAGGCTCGGAGCTAAATATCGCCGAAATTTCGGCTGCGACGGGCTTTAAAAATCAAAGCCACTTCAGCAAGCTTTTTTGCGATTATTACGGCACGGCACCCAAAAATTTGATGAAAAATAGAAAATATTATTATTGATTTTACGAGGTTGTCTAAAAATTTGCCGTAGACGGCTCTCAAAAGCCCGATAAAATAACGCCTCCGATAATTGGCACGACTTTGGTTTGACGCATAATTTAACGGCGCGGATTTATAACTTGCATAAGTTAGATATGGCAACAGGCTATTTTTACGCTAAATTTGACGAGCAAGCGCGGTTTGAGAATAAAAATCGCTAAAATTTAAGCGGAATTCGGCTAAATTTGTCCGCCTGGCCGCTACGATTTTATAAATTTAAAAGACAAATTTAACCCGTCAAATTTTTATGCGATGGGTGAGTAAACTTAGGTCGCTCGGCGTTTTGAAGGCAAATTTGATGAAACGGCACAAGCAAAGACAAAAATAGTGCTCCAAAATTTGCAAATTTATAAAACCGAGCAAAAAGTCGCCGAAAAATCTGAAAACCTCAAAATTTATAAAATTCAAGCAAGCATCGAGCCCAAATTTAGCCGACCATTAAGCTAAAATTTACCCTCCACAAAGTCAAATTTTACGCCTTTTTGCCTTTTTTCTTGCCTTTGTCGCCAGGTTCTTCGCCTTTAAACCACCCTTTTATCTTGTCCAAGATCCCCTCGTCTTCTTTCTCGTCGTAGCTCGCCTTGCCGGCTTTGATACCGAAGCTTTCTTGCAGCTGATTTAGTAGAGAGATTTGCTCGTCCGTTAGCTCTTTTGGCGTTTTTACGGAGATTTGCGCTACGAGCCTGCCGTACCTTTTGCTATTTACGCTTTTTATGCCGAGCCCGTCAAATACGAACTGCTGCTTGTCTTTTGCGCCGACCGGTAGTTTTAGCTCGGTCGTGCCTTTTAGCGTCGGAATCGTGATCGTCTCGCCCAAAACCGCCTGCGTGAAAAATACCGGAATCTCGATGTAAACGTCGCTTTCGTGACGCACGAAATGCTCGTCGGCTTCAACCTCGATATGCACGTATAGATCGCCTCTGGCGCCGGTTGATGAGACGTTGCCCTTTTCGCTCACGCGCATACGCATGCCATCGTCGATGCCCTCGGGGATATTTACCTTGACGCTTTGGCGTTCTTCTTTGTAGCCGCTACCGCCGCAATCAGAACATCTATCCTTGACCGTTTCGCCCGTGCCGTTACAGTACGGACACTCCTGCACGAAGCTCATAAAGCCCCTTTGCTGCGATATCCGACCTCTGCCCTCGCAGTGCGGACATACGTGCGTTTTACCGTCTTTCGAGCCGCTGCCTTTGCAGGTTTGGCACGGTTTTTTGATCGTAAATTCTATCTCTTTTTCGGTGCCGAACACCGCTTCGTTAAATTTGATCCTAAGAGCTATCTCTAGATCGAGCGGATATTTGTCGCTACTTCTTTTGCGGCTGCTTGCGCCAGGGCCAAATCCGCCGCCAAAAAACGAGTTAAATATGTCGCCCAAATCAAAATCCGCGCTAAATCCGCTAGAGCTAAAGCCGCCTCTGCCCTCAAGCCCGGCTTTGCCGTATCTATCGTATATCGCGCGCTTTTCCTCGTCGCCTAGCACCTGGTAGGCTTCGTTTACCTTTTTAAAATTTTCTTCCGCCTCTTTGTCGCCTTGATTGCGGTCTGGATGGTACTTTAGCGCTAGTTTTCTAAATGCTTTTTTTATGGTTTCAGAGTCGCTATTTTTGCTGATTTCTAAAATTTCGTAGTAGTCTATTTCCACAAAATCTCCTAAAATTTTTAAATTTAAAGGGCGATTTTATCTTATTATTTATAAAAATTCAAAGCGGGGGAGAATTTTAAACGAGGATAGTAAATTCGGAAAAAAAATTTAACTTTTTTTGGTTATAATCATTTTCGTTAAATCTATTTGAAAGGCTTAAAATGATTAATGTTTTAATGATTGAAGACGATCCGGAATTCGCGCAAATCCTATCCGAGTACTTGAGCGATTTTAATATAAAAGTAACAAATTTCGAAGATCCTTATTTGGGACTAAGCGCCGGAGTAAAAAATTTCGACCTGCTTATCCTAGACCTTACTTTGCCTGGCATGGACGGCCTAGAAGTGTGCAAAGAGATCCGCAGCAAATACAACATCCCTATCATCATCTCTTCTGCTCGCAGCGACATCAGCGACAAAGTCGTAGGCCTGCAACTAGGCGCGGACGACTATCTACCAAAACCGTACGATCCAAAGGAAATGTACGCGCGCATAATGAGTCTAATCCGCCGCTACAAAAAGACCAACGAAGTGCAAGAAGAGGTCGTGGATACGCTATTTAGGATAGATGAGCGCAGACACGAAATCTACTACAACAACGAAAGCCTAACGCTAACGCCGGCCGAGTACGAGATTTTGAGTTATCTTATCAAACAGCACAGCTTTTCGGTTTCTCGCGAGCAGCTGGTTTATAACTGCAAGAGCCTAAAAGACAAGGACTCAAAGAGCCTAGACGTCATCATCGGCAGACTAAGAACCAAAATCGGCGACAGCTCAAAAGCGCCTAAACATATATTTTCGGTACGCGGAATAGGCTATAAACTCATAGGATGAGATACTCCTTAACCACGAAAATTTCGGTAGTTTTCGCGCTGGCGTTTTCGCTTGTTTGCATTTTGTTCTATACGTTTGCGAGCATCCAGCTAGATAACGCGCTAGAAAAGATAAAAAACAAGCAGCTAAATGCGATAAACTACCTCATCGCCTCATACGAAAAGTCAAATCCGCCTAGCGATTTGACTAATTATTTTAGAAATTTCGGACTAACCTACGTTAAAAGCGACAAAACCGTCGCAAACGTCATAAGCTCCGGAAAACCGGTCTTTGCCAAGCAAACGCAGCTAGGGCTATTTCAGTCGTTGCTTTTTCAGGATAGTTTGTACCTGCAGATCAAAAATCCTTCGTTTCAAATTTTACTCGAAAGCGACGATACGAAAAATATAAACGATCCGATTTGGGTTGGTTTTATCCTCACGACGGCGCTTTTGGTGTCGCTTTACGTTTCGGTGATGAAGTCGCTGATGCCGCTTAAAAAACTAAGCTCTGATATCAGGAAATTCGGCGCCGGAAACATGGACGTAAATATCGCAAAACCAGACTCCGACGACGAGATAGCCAAGGTCGCGATAGAATTTGATGCCGCAGCTAGCAAGATCAGGGAGCTTTTGCGCTCTAGACAGCTGTTTTTACGCACGATCATGCACGAGCTAAAAACGCCGATCGGCAAAGGCCGCATAGTCTCCGAAATGGTACAAAACGAAACGCACAAAATCCGCTTGATAGCGATATTTGAGCGCCTTGATATGCTCATAAACGAGTTTGGCAAGATCGAACAGTTGCTATCCAAAAACTACGCGCTAAACTATCAGGAGTCGTACTTTTCAAACATCCTTGATCAGGCGCGTGACATGCTGATGCTCGATAAATTTGAAGAAAAAGTAGACGTAGATATCCGCCGAGATACATTGCTACGCGTGGATTTCGGACTCTTTTCGCTCGCGATAAAAAATCTCATAGATAACGCCCTAAAATATGCAGACGATAAAAAGGCGCAGGTTATCTGCGACGCGGACGATATCGTCGTGAGAAATCTAGGCCAACCGCTACAAAATCCTATCGAGTACTACATGCAAGCCTTTATACGCGAAAAGGGCACCAAAAACAGCGGCATGGGCCTAGGCCTTTATATCATCGACCACATCTGCCGTATGCACAAATTTAGCCTAAAATACTCATACGAGGACGGCTATCACGCATTTAAAATTTGCACCGATCCAAAGGAAAGCGTTGAAAAAAGGGCTTGAGAAATTTAACGAGCTCGTGGCGGCCTTTGAGCGGCTACCGGGCGTGGGTAAAAAATCCGCCCAGCGCTACGCCTATCACGTCTGCCTAAAAGATAGCTTCGGCGGGCTAAAACTCGCGCAAAGCATCGAGGACGCAGTGAGGTTTACCGGCAAATGTCAAATTTGCGGCGGGCTTAGCGAGGACGAGATTTGCGACATTTGCAGCGACGAGACTCGCGAGAAGGAGCTGTTAGCCGTCGTCGAAAGCCCAAAAGACATCCTGATTTTTGAGCAAAGCGCGATCTATCGCGGGCGCTACTTCGTACTTGAGGAGATAACGCCGGAGCAAACCGAAAAACTGCGCGAGGTCATCCGCCAAAACGGCGTGACCGAGATCATTTTCGCGCTAACGCCGGGGCTTAGCAGCGACGCGGTGATGGTGTTTATCGAGGATAAGCTGAGCGATTTGGGCGTTAAATTTAGCAAGATAGCCCAAGGCGTACCAACGGGCGTAAATCTCGAAAACATCGATCTTTTGTCGCTTATGAAGGCGCTTGATAGCAGGACTGAACTGTAAATTTAGCTCTGGCGTACGAAGCTTTTTGGAAATTCACGTTGCATTTTTAAATTCGCCCGACTCCAAATTTAAGATTGGTCGCCAAATTTCCGTCGCATTTCAAACGAATAAACCTCCTCAAATTTAACCCGCCGCCAAAGCTGGTCAAATTTACAACGACTCAAATTTAACACGTAGCACTAAAATCAAATTTTACAAGCGTAACAAAGAATAAAAAGAAAATTTAAAAAGAGAAATTTACGACCCGAAGGCCGTAAATTTAAGCCGCCCGAAACGAGCGGCGAGAAGTTATTTCGTAGTTTTTTGGATATACGAGAACTCGGAAATTTTCGTCCACTCGCGAGCCTTAGCCAAAAACGCTCTTTGAGAGTCCAATATCTCCTTAAACAGCGGATCTTTCGCCGCCTCTTCGTCTAGGATTTCGTCGCTTGCTTTTCTAAGCGCGTCCATGACGTCCTGCGGGAACGAGCGAACCTCGATATCAGGATACTCCGCTTTCATCTTCGCCCAGTATTCGGCGTTATCAAAGAACGAGCGCGTATTTAGCATGCTAGCTACCTCGTTAGCCGCAGCCTCGATCACAGCCTGAAGGTCGGCAGGTAGTTTCTCGTAGGTCTTTTTATTTACGAAAAACTGAGTCTGACCGCTCGGCTCTTGCCAGCCCGTGTAGTAGTATTTAGCGATCTTGTGAAAGCCAAGACCCATATCAAACGCAGGGCTAACCCACTCGACCGAGTCTATCGTACCCATCTCTAGCGCCATATATAGCTCGCCGGTCGGGATCGTGTTTATAGTCGCTCCCACGCGCGCCATAACCTCGCCGCCAAAGCCCGGAATCCTGATCTTTAGGCCTTTTAAATCCTCTACGTTTTTGATCTCTTTTTTAAACCAACCGCCCATTTGCGTGCCCGTGTCGCCGGCGTTAAAGACTTTGATGTTGTATTTATCGTAAACTTTTTCCTCTAGCTGCTTGCCGCCGCCAAACTCATACCATGCGCGTAGCTCGCTAGCAGTCATACCGAAAGGCACGGCTGTAAAAAACATAGTGTTTGCATCCTTGCCCTTGTAGTAGTATGACGCAGTGTAGCCGATATCATACTGACCGCCCTTAACGAAGTCTAGGATACCAAACGGTGCCTTGTGCTTAGACGGATAGTCTATCCTCACCTCTAGCCTGCCGTCGCTTAGCGTCTCGACTACGCGCTTAAATTCTTTTGCCGCGTCGCCCAAAACCGGAGTCGTGCTCTCCCAGGTGCTGGCTAGCTTTAGCTTATAGGTTTTGTCCGCCGCGTTCGCGCTTAGCGCTAAACCGAAAGCAGCCAAAACCGCTAAAAACTTTTTCATTTTTGCTCCTTAAAATAAATTGGCCGATTATACTTATTTTTTTTAAAAATTTGGTAAAATTGCGCAAAAAAGGGGCATCCATGAACAAAAAAACCAAAATCCTAGCCACGGTCGGACCGGCCAGCGAATCCATAGAGGTTATGGAGCAATTAGTTTTGGCCGGAGTCAATGCTTTTAGGCTAAATTTCAGCCACGGCACGCACGAATACCATAAATCCAACATCGATAAAATCAGGCAAGTAGAGGCAAAGCTCGGGCGCAAAATAGGCATATTTCAGGATATCTGCGGCCCTAAAATAAGAGTCGGCAAACTAGACAGAAGCGAATTTAAACTAAAAGTCGGTGATACGCTAATCTTCGTAAAAGATGAAATAATCGGCGAGCAAATAGACGAAAATCACTATAAGCTTTGCATAAATCAGCCTCAAATTTTAGCCGCGCTAAAGATGGGCGAGTACATATATCTATGTGACGGACAAATCCGCGCTAAGATCGTAAATGCAAGCGCCCAAAAAGTAGAAGCCGTAGTGGAAAACGACGGGATACTCCGCTCGAACAAAGGCGTAAATTTCCCAAACACCAAGCTTAATATCGAGGTTATCACGCCTAAAGATTTAAAGGATTTGGAATTTGGCGCCAAAAACGGCGTTCATTTCGTCGCGATCTCTTTCGTGCAAAATGCAAACGATATAAGAAAAGCCAGAGAAATCCTAAAAGGCTTTGGCTCCAAAGCTCAAATTTACGCCAAAATAGAAAAATTTGACGCCGTAGAAAATATCGACGAGATCATCGAGGCCAGCGACGGCGTGATGGTCGCTCGCGGAGATCTAGGTATCGAGGTGCCCTACTACAAGGTACCGACGATCCAAAAGCTCATCATCAAAAAAGCAAACGAAGCCGTTAAACCCGTCATCACCGCTACGCAGATGATGCTAAGCATGGCCGAGCACGAAACGGCAACTAGAGCCGAGATTAGCGACGTGGCAAACGCCGTACTAGACGGCACCGACGTGGTCATGCTAAGCGAAGAAAGCGCGGTCGGCATAAACCCGGTCGCCGTCGTAGAAGCGATGAGCAATACCATAATCCAAACGCAGCAAATTTACCCTTTTAACAAATTTGATTTTGCCCGCTACGACGATACCGATATGATGGCATCTAGCACCGCAAGACTCGCCTCTGCACTAAAAGTAGACGGCATAATCGCGCTAACCTCATCGGGCGGCTCGGCAGCAAAACTGGCCAGATACCGCACCGACAAGGCTCGCCTTATCCGCGATGGTATCGTCATCTTCTCCGGCGG
>ERZ773233.597-NODE-597-length-23445-cov-54.285678_pt1 | contig 23445 bp, 24 predicted proteins | sample MGYA00580991_ERZ773233 | MGnify/ENA primary metagenome ERZ773233 (study PRJEB29015, sample SAMEA2738178) | human oral metagenome | biome: human oral; feature: human-associated habitat; material: saliva | place: China | collected 2161 ...
CTCGCCAAGCCATCGAAGGCATCTGCGCAGCCATCAGCGAGCACTGCGATTTTCATGTGGCTGTCACATCCTGCCCACTTCCATCCCTAACCGCCTCACCCGCATACGTCGCAACGCGCCAACGCACATTGCGAACGGCTCTATCCGAGCTGAGCGAACCCAGTCCCCTCGTGGTGGCTGATGCAATTACCACCGGAGAGACAATGAGCGCACAGCGTCGCGAGGCCATCATGCGCGGCGACGTCGCCTTAGTCGCACATCTGCGCCAATCCGCTAACCGCCCCCCAGCCCTCCAACGCAACGCACAGCTGATCTACACCTCGCAATGGGCCGACCCCCTGTTATGGGCAGCCGACGTCACGGCCGGAGCCGGGCGCATGTACGCCAACCGCGACGACACGCTCCTGCCGCAATTGGCGTCCGACCCGCGCGACGTCGTCACGATCACCGACCGGGCACCCGTTCGGCACCAGGCCCCCACATCTCGCACTCAGGAAGCTTCGAAGGAGCAGCAGTTGCGTGATGCGCAAGCACGCTTAGAACAGGCAATGCGCGAGCGCCGAGCGGCCCCCAAGCCGCAGCAGCCCACTCCCCCACCACAGGAACGGCACCCCCGCCGCGATGATCCACCCCCGCGCCGAGGTCCCTCCATCCACTAGCACGCTAGCTCACTAGCACACTTGTTACCTAGGGAGCTGGCGTGCTAGTGGGCTAGTTGGATGGTGGGGCGAACAGGGAATTGATGAAGGCTTCTGCCAGGGGCGCGTGACCTGCGTTGGTGGCTTCTAGGAAGGCATCGAAGAGTTCACGTCGGTGCTCTTCCTCTTCAGCGTTGACGCCTGACCCTAATGCGGTGGGGGTCTGCGCGCTCCAGTAGGAGCCTTTATCGGTGGCGCTTTGACCCCAGGGCGCCGCGGGGTTCCCGGTGACCAGGGTCAAAACGCGGGGAGTGTCTTCGAGGACGCGCAGCATGAGGGAGGTGCCAACAACAGTGGCATCCATACTGACGTAGGCCTCTGCGTAGGAGGCTTCCAAAGCAGCCAAGTGAGCTACGGTCAGAGGGTTTTCCCACCAGCGTGCGCGCACGTAGTAGTCAGCCATCCCGCTGGGGGAGCGTAGGGCACCCCATGTGGCGTTGAGATAGTCCACGAAGGTATACAGGCTTTCCCAGGCGACGCGGCGCGCACCGGGGTCAGCGATCAGGTGGGGGTCAAATACTTGCACCGCAGCCCCACCAGGAGCGGCAGGAGTGGCAGCAATGTCGGCCACAGCGTCCATGACAATGGACATAGCGTTTTCGAGGGCACTGAGGCGGTCTCGGACTCCGTCGTAGTGGTCGCTTACCATGTCATCCTCATCCACTCAACATCGTCGGCTACCCCACTGGCGAGGTATCCGTTGTAGATACTAGTACCTTCCTTAACCAGGGACCCCCATGTGGGATCCTCAGCAATATCAGGCAGATCAATCACCGTGGCCTCATGGCCAGGGGCAAGAAACACGGCGCGCCCAATAGCGATGTTTTGAATGTCCGAAGCCCGCAACGCATGGCGATGCTCAGTATGAGTAGAGATACTGCGCCCCTGGTTCGAGGTCGACACTGAAGAGCGCTTCGCCTCAAACTCACGCGAGAGTGCCGCGATCTGCTCATTCCATTCAGGATCCTTGCTTGACCCCATGATGTAGGTCAAGCGAGCCTGCTGGAAGATCGTCTTGGCTTGAATCGCACCCCAGCGGGCCTCCATCTGGTGCACATCCTGGAAAATCGCGCACATGAACAAGCCGCGCCCCGCGCCCTCGGAAAACATGGATCCCATGTTCGGCAGGGGCGCGATGTTCGCGGCTTCATCGAGAATGAAGGAGATGGCCGGCACGTGCCGACCGCCCGGCTTGCGGGCCGACAGGGCGCGCGCGACCTCGTAGATGTCGTTGACGAACATCGTGGTAATCGCCGCCAGGGCGCCCTCCGAGTCTGGGGACAATACCCACAGCGTGTCGCGCGAAGCAATGAAAGCCTCCACGTCAAAAGAATCCTCGGAACCGGGGGTAAGCATCTCATAAACAGCGGGAATCATGAGCGGTTCGAGGGCGCCTTGGATCGTGCCGATGAAGCCGGCGGCGGTTTCGGGTGCCATCTCCACCATGAGGTCGTTAAGAGCGCCCGCCATACGCACCGTAGTGGGGCCCTTCGCGCGCTCCAAGATCGCTACCGCCTCACGCGGATCAGACACCCACGCCTGGATATCAGCAATCGTGCGATCCCCCAACGCCGCCGCATGGAAGAGATACCCCAAGATCTGGGCGCCGCGCTCAGCAAACCACCGCGAATTCCCCTCCCCCATCGCTTTCGTGGACCCCAACGCCAGCGCCGCGCCGCGCCGACGCGCCACATCAAAATCATCGCACCCAGCAACCGGGTTCCAGCGCACACGCACGGGACCTGTGGCCACGGATAAGGGATCAAACGAAAAAATCTGCGACCCCGGAGCCGCCACCTGACGAGCCCTCCACGTCAAATACACCCCATCAGCTTTCGTCGACGTCGCCACCACCGCCCCAGGCGCCTCAATGACGCGCCTAGCCACAATCGAACGCGTCTTACCACCACGCGTCTGAGACACCACCAACTCAGAATCTTCCTGCTGGGCATACAACCTCTTGCCCCGCAACGACCCAATCAAGCGCACCAACGACTGATCCGACGCCGAAGAGGTCTCCCCCAACAACGCATCAGACAAAATCCTGCGTGCCTTCGCTACGGCCTGCTTCTGATGCATGTCCTTGAATGAATCCTGCGGGCCACCACCCCCAGCCACGCCGCCGGGCACCCACGACCACCACGCCCACACAACACCACCGACAAGGGCCACAAACAACACCACCGACACCACCAACGTCACCGCCGGCAACGACACAATACGCACCAGGCTCGCCACGCCAGGAAACGAAGCACCCGTGAAAGCACACGCCACCCACACGCACCCCACATACACCCAACATGCCCCCAACGCGATCACCACGTTACGCAACATGCGAGAATCACTATCCACGATGAACCTCCTCATCGCCGCCAGACAGCAACTGATACGTACTCGTGAGCGTAGCCCGACTCGTCATCGCCGCATCCGTAGTGCCCACAGTCAACTCAAAATCACTGACCCGCCACGCACACACCAAAGGCCGACCCACACCGATCTTAACCACGCACACCCCCGTCCCTAGCTTTTGCAACAGCGGCGCCCACTCCCCCACATCCCATCCAAACAACTCACACACCGAGCGCGCATCATCAGCCTTATCCTGACGGAACACAAACGCAGTCTGAGACTCCCTGATCATCGCAATCGCCGGAGAATCCTGCGAAATATCACCCGGATGCTGCAAAATCGTCATATTCGATATCCCCAGGCCACGGGCCAGCTTCGCGTTTTTGCGCGCAATACGCGCGAAATCGCCTTCCGTCACGTGCCAGGCCTCATCCACCACAAACAAAGTCGGCACCGTCTCAGGAGAACGCGCAATCATCGCATGCAACCACGTGTTGAGCACACTCATCATGATGCCCACCGCCGCACCCTCATCAGGCAACGACGAAATATCAAACACCGTCAACGCCCCCGACACATTCACCCCCTCACTCGTCGGCCCATCAATAAGCCCCGCCAACTCCTCAGCAACCAAACGCTCCAACGCGAACGCCACATCACGACCCCACTCAGCCAACACATCCGCGCCCGAAATACCCGGCATCTCCACATCAAGAGGATCCAACAAAAAACGAGTCACATCCCCCACATGCGCCACGCGCCCCTGCTCCCACGCCGCGCGCACCGCACTCTCCCTGGCCACACGCAACGCCTTACGCTCACGCTCACCCAACGCCCGCCCCACAGCCGCAGACGCCACCGTCTCCAACAACAACTGCTGACCAGCAACACCATTAACACTCTCACCCGCAATCAACGGATCCAAAATATTAATGCAAGTACCACCACCCCCCACCTTCAACGTAATCGGCGTAAACCCCAACGCCCGCGCCAACGTCGAATACTCCCCCGCACGCGTCCCATCACCCAAATCCTGAAGCTTCTTATCCACAATCACCACGCGCCGACCCACCATCAAATTCCGCAGCACCCAAGTTTTAGCAGCCACCGACTTACCCGCACCCAAATCACCGAACACCACAACATTGGGCGACGAAAACCCATCATTGCCATACAACGTGAACGGATCATGGAAAATCGGCCACCCCGACTCCACATCCACCCCCAACGCCAACCCCTCCGTCGTCGTCGACGGACGTACCTCAGCCAACGCCACCCCACGCATCTGACGCGACGTCGACGCAGACGACGTCATACGACGCGACCGCATCGACCGACGCACCACAAACGGCCACCGCGGCACAGCACCACGCACCACCACACCACGCCCACTAACACCCTCATCCACTAACACACTAGCATCCTCATCCACTAACACACTAGCATCCTTATCCACTGTCACACTAGCATCCTTGTATACTTGCACACCCATGCTCCCTTACCGCCCCTTCTTCCAGGCCAAACCCACACCCAACATCCACGGCAACACCTGATCCTGACGAAACCGCAACCGCGCAGGAGCACTAATACTGCAATCCTCCAACGCCGACGTCATATGACGCGCCGCGTCATCCCACGTCTCAGGAGTCGCATGCAACCCCACAGCCATACTCCACCGCACACCACCAGCACCAGACTCAGGCGACAAATCACGCACACGAATCGCACTCGAACCCGCCTGCGCATCCTCCTCACCCGTCGACACCACACCCTCCGTCTTACGCAACGCCGCCAAATCACTCGTCAAATCCTCACGAGCAGCCTTCACCGCCTGCGCACGCGACTGCACCTCCGCAGCCACCACAAACGTACGCACCGGCACATCCTCCACATCACGCAACGCCCGATACAACCAATCCCGACTCAACCAACCCGGCACAATACGAGACGCCGGCACCTCCCACATCGACTCACGCCACACCCCCAACGGCGAATCAACATCCACACACCACCCATCATCAGTAGCCCGCCACGACGGCCACACACCCTCCCACGCATCACCAACACCCACATAATCATCAGGAGAAAACGACGGATCCATCATGTGCCTAGCCAACGCACCACGCCCCACCACCGACAACGGACGCATCGCAATACCCAACCCATCCGCACGCTCCACCACATTGGCAACCACACGACCAGCCGCCGCCACCGTATCAACCTTGCGACCAGGAACCACCAACGCCTCCGCCGGAATACGCAACGTCACCCACGTACGCTGAGCCGACGCAATACGACCCAAATCATCAACAATCTGCGCATACGAATCCACCAACTCCGCACTCGGCGACGACGACGCCATCGGCGCCACCCACGACACATGATCCGTCGAATCCCACGCCATAATCCGCGCCGTCTGCACCACATGCGACACCGGAGACGACTCCGAAGACAAATGCACCAACAAACGATCCCACGCCTCACCCGACGCCCACACCTGCCCCTGCGCCTCCACCACAGCCGTCACATACGCGCCCGCAGCACCACCATCAGCAACACCACCATGCTCAGCAACACCCACCACGCCCACCGGCGTCTCAACATCAGTCAACAACAACGACCCCACACCCGAAGGCGCCACACCACCAGGACCCGACCGAATACGAGCCCACCCACGCACCACCCACGACACACGCGTACGCACCCACAACGCCACCGAACTATCCAAACTCGTCCCCGGCACACTCACACGCACCGTCAACCCCCACCCCACAGCAGCAATCCCCGATGCCACCACCAACGACACAATCGAATGCCCCGTCAACAACACCACAAACGTGACAACACCAAACACACCCAACAACACCCACTCCGGGCGCTCCATCCGATCAACACGGAAAATCGAGCGAGACTTCGTGTCCCCACCCAACCACACGCGCCCCGCATGCTCCCCACGATCCACCCGATCCGACACCACCTGCTCACTCACGACAAACTCCTCTCAGCACTTTGCGCCGAACCCTCAGCAGCATCCAACAACGGAGCAGCCGCACTACGAGCGCCCTGACCCGCCACACGCCCAGCATCACCAGCCGCACCCAGCACAACACCTCCACCACGCACAACCTTGCCGCCACCACGACGAATCTTGCCCGCCACCAACCGCAACGTGCCGCCACCCTGACGACCATGACCACCATTACCGCCAGAACCACCAGAACCACCCGGAGTGCCCGGCTCGCCCTGCCACGAACCAGAACGACGTCCATACTTCGACGCCGACGAAAAACGCTCCATCCGACTACCAAACGCAACCGCCGCGCCACTCACCGCGCCACTAGCCGCACCACTAGCCAACGACCCACGCGAAAAACCACCCGACGCCCCACCAGCAACAGGCACAAACTTCGCCACCCACGCAGGAGAAACCGCCACCATCACCACAGTCATCAACGAAAACACCACACGCAACAACGTCCCCATCGGATCCGAACTCCACCCATCAGCCGTCGCCGAATACGCCGCCGACATACGCATCGCCACCCACAAGAAAAACAAAATCACCGGCTTCGCAATCAACGCAGAGAAAAAGAAAGCCCCCACGCGCTTCAACCGCTCACGCCCCTTCTCAGACGTCACAAACCCCCACATCACACCCAACGCAACAGCACTGAAATACGCCGTCGCCAACTGAGCCGCCAACGACAACATCAACATCAACCCAGCCACAAAACACAACACAAACACCACAATCGCGCCCAACCACCCCAACGGCGTCGACTCCGTTGTCATCGCCGTCGTCGGATTCAACAACGACCCCGTCAACTCCCCCTGAGAAGACCCCACAGCCTTCGCCACACCCTCAGACAAAAGATCCACAACACCCACTACCGCATGCACCACCGCAGGCGTCATAAACAACCCAAACAACCCCCACACCAACGACAACCCCACACGCCCAAACTCCTCACTCGCAGGCCTCTGCCCCCGCGCAGCCCGCGCAAAACTCACCACCAAATTCCCCGCCAACAACACAAACCCAGCACCAGCCGCCGCAGCATACGTCGACCGGAACCACACAGCATCAGCCCGAAAACTAAACGCCGTATTCATCAACGAAAACGACTCACCAATAGCACCCACACCATCCTTCTTCAACCGATTCACAAACTTCGCAACCTGCCCAGAAGGATCCATCACAGCATTAATCACATCATTACTCACACCCGCAGCAGACGCAGCCCCCGCCGTATACCACGCACTATCCTGCGCATCCTTATTCCCACCATTCACCTTCACCGTCATCGACGCCACAGCAGCAGCCATATAATCATTCTGCAGTCGTCCACTAGAACCCTTAGAATAATTACCTACAAGGGCCTGTAAAAGCCCTTCCCCACCACGCCAATCAGTAAACTTATCAGATTTATCTGACCAATTACCACTAATTTCATTAAATACTTCATGTTTCTCACATAAGTAGTATTCCTTATAGAGTGCAACACTCTCTGCTTCATCATTGGACTGTAGGCAGACTGTCCACCAGGGGCCCCACATTTTCACGAATGCTTCGGGGGTTCCCTGCTCGGGGTTATCCTTATACGCCTCAGCGATCTGGGCTTTTTGCGCATCCGAGAGCATGTCTACTGTCAGCTCTTCAGGCCAACCCTCAGGATGATCAGCAAACGCCGCATGCACACACACCACGCACACACCCACAGCAACCACAACAGCGACAAACACCCGCGCGGCGCGCCCCCACAGTCGCCGACCACACGACACAAGACTCGCCATCATGATGCCTTCCCCCACTCGCCATTCTTATTCTGGAAGTAATGAATCCCCTGACCATTCAATGTCAGATAGCCGATAATGTCCCGAGCGCCATCCGTTGCAGGACGGGCCAACAATTCGCGCGCCTGATCCTCTGTTTCTTTAAAGGCAGGCGGCTTCATCAACTGCTGATACGGCGTCTTATCACGCAATTCAATAATATGAACCAGACGCCACGACCCATCCACCACCTGCAACTGATACGTCCGATTCAACCACCCATAAAACTCATTGGCAAGGCCATCTACTTCCTCAGGATCATCAAGTGGTGCGATAACAGAAATCGCTGCTGTCTTATCCGTTTCTGAACACTTAAGCACCTGCACCACACCATCCTGAACACGCGGGGATGCCACTGGTAATATCTCGTTTGGGACACCAGACCCAACAAGCATCTGAATAACTGGATACTCACCTAAAGCGCTTTGATGGTTTTCCCCAGTGAAACGAAATGCGCCAGGTGCGATAGCGATTTCACTGGCAAACGCATCCAACCCCGCAAAATCATCGTGCGTCATGGCGTCGCGGCGTTCGGTGCTTTGGAAGACTTTCTGAGCCCACTCAGCCGTGGCTTGGATAGCGCCTACACACGTTGCTGGGAATCGTGTACCTACTCCTTCAAAGCCGGGCGTCTGGCTCGTGGCGATGGCGCCGGTGCCCGCTACGACGTCATCCATGGAGGTGTTTACCGGCGTCGACGGCGCAGACGGCGCTGCGGGAGTGGGATCCCCGCCCCTGCTGCCCCCGCCTGCCAGTACACCCACAAGCACACTGACAAGCAGGACAATCACCAAGACAAGACCAATCAGGAGCGCCTTCTTCTTGTTCATCGCTCACCCACCCCCATTCTCATTTAGGCGAACAAGCCCGCAGCAGCACCGAAAATCGTGGCGATACCACCCAGGCACGCAATAGCGATCAGCGGAGTGTAAATCGACTTCGTCGCATCCGAGAGCGCATCAGGGTTATGGTTCACGCGCTTAGCTTTACCGAACTTAACGATCCCGATGATCAACCAGATCGCACACACAATGAACGCCGCACCCCAGATACCACCCAGAGCCGCATACGCCTTATTACTGGCCACATCACCCCAGAACCCCACGTTAGGTGAGGTCTGCCCAAACGGATTCTTCACACCAGACTGAGCATCATCGATGGGGAACAGGAATGGGTAGAGATTCATGAGTCTTCTCCTAGCTACTTGTTGTTGATGGTTCGATAGGTATCCATAATGGCCGCACCCAACCGGATGCCAGCAGCCCGCGTCGCGGGCGCAAGATCGCTGTAACGCAGCATGTCACGCGCATCAATATGAGCGTCATAGGGAATGGGAACCGTGCGCGCACACGCGCCCTCCAACCACACCTGCCCCATATCACCCACACGACCGGTGGGCACCACAACAACGTGGTCCCCCCACTCATCCCCCCACCGCGCTTCCAGGCGACGCGCCAACGCCACGGTGGGCGCCAACGCCGCATCAGAATAATCCGTGGGGATCACGACAACGTCAGCGACCTTCAACGCGTTCACAAAATTAGGGGACGCCAACGAATTGCCCGTATCAATCACACACTGATCAAACCAGTCACGCAGCGTGCCCCACACACACCCAAACTCAGCCGCAGACAAGTTCGCCGCACCCTCACGCGACGGCAACACCGTGTACGCACCACCATCTTGAATCACCATCGACGACGTAATCGTCGACCGCGTCACCACCCCACGCTGGGCAGCATCCACCAGACGCCCAACCGCCGACACCGACGGAGGCAACACCCACCGGCCACCCCCATTATCATTGAGATCCCACACCAGGGACTCACACCTCGTATGAGCACGCAACGTCGCATCAATCAGCATCGACACAGGCGTCTTCCCCACCCCGCCCTTGGGTTGAGCCACCACAATCGCACCTGCATGACCCTGCGGAATAGGAGCCTGAAGACGCGCCATATCAACGCGCGCCTGCCACGAGCCCTCATCCTCCAAGCACGCAACCCGACCACCCGTCACAGCACGCAAAACGCGGGCCCGCACACCCGTGCGCACACCACGCTCAGGTAAACGCACGCCACCTACACTCTCCACCGCGCAAGAAGGAGCCTCACCACCCTGCGAGGCCACCTCCTCCACGTCCACGCTCTCAGGGGCGCTTTCCGCCACCCCCGGCGGGGCAGGCATCGGCACTGGTTCACCTTGCGGTGCAGGCATACCCGCCAAACGACGCAGGCTCTCACCCCCACGACGTCCCTGATACCCACTACCGGGCCACAACGGCGTACTCACACCACACCGCCATCCACACACACCACCACCGACGACATCGGCGATGTCGCCACAACAGGGCCAGCCTGGACCCCTTGACGCAAACCACGCACCAACACCACGCCACCAATAACAAACACCGCGACCAGGACAATGACCGCCACAACAACCAGCCCCATCCCCGTCTTCTCACCCGACGCCGCAGCGCGCGGCATCTGAGGTGCCTTCACCCCCACGCGCGACGACTTCGAAGACGCAACAGGACGCGACGCAGGCACCCCCGCGCCACCTCGCGCGTCAACACTCATCTGACGCACCTGTTCAACCGTGGGAATCACTCTCTTCTATCCTCCCTCGTTATGCAGGCAAGTCACGGCGGCCAGCCCTAACACCCACACCCTTATTAACCAACTATTAGATGGCGTATTTTCCTTCAACCTATACGATTAACCGACGCCGCGCCCTCCTTTCATGTCTGCGTGCGCGCCCAAATTCTTTCACCCACCATACGCATCTGCGTCCACCCCTTCACACGCGGCGCCCATCATGAGACAACACGACACCACACAAAAGAAGAAAGAAGAAGGGCCTGACACGAACAAATCGCGTCAGGCCCTCCTTCCATATCAGGTCAGACCAGAATCAACAGGCCCATCAGCAGCGGGAAGCTCAGGGACCGGAGAAGGCGCATACGACAACACCACACCCCCACGCACGAACGCCACGGAGCTCTCCGCCTGCGGATACACATCCACCACGAGAGGCAGATGCTTACGGAAATACCGCGCAAACTCATGAACGTTCATGGTGGAGCCGAACTGGTCACGCAGACGCTCCCAGGTCACCGTGATGCCCGAGGTAGGGCAGGCGCGCAGGCGGTAAGCCAGCCACGTGTAGATGTCGAGAGGGAACGCAGACTTAGAGTGCGTGTTAATGTAACGCCACGCCCCCTCATCCACCGGCATCGCATGCCCCTGGCCAACCAGGGCGTTCATGAAATCATCCGTCAGGGTGATCGTGGAGGTCAGGAGAGAATCCTGATCAACGTTTTCGGGGCGCGCAGAAAACCAGAGGCTGCGCGCCTTGGAGACCATGAGCTCGGCTTCCTCATACCCAAACCCATCCGCCGTCGACGAATCCACCGACACAACCACATGCATGCCCGCCACGGCCTGCACCTGCCGATACAAGCTGTACCGTTGCTTGCCTCCCAGGGAGAAACCCAGGCGCGTCAAATATTGAGCTGCGGAGTCTCCCAGGTTGATCGTGGGGTTACCGGTGCGCACAGCTTCGGTGCAAATATGCAGCAGGATTGCGCGGGCCATCTTCCCATACGGGATCTGATACACCTTCTGCCCCGTCGCCGGATCGGTGATCTTCGCGGCCATCACGCGCATCACCGCATTGCCGTTAGCGCGCTCCCACTCAAAAACACCAGGATCCACACGATCAACAGGCAGAGAAAAATTCACGAACCCCGTAAACAACGCCCCCAGATCACCGCGCTCCAACGCGCTACGCATCTCCAGGTCAGCGCGAGCCTCCAACGAGGCCACATCACTGGCAGACAAACCAAGATCAGAACTGCTATTTGCGGGTATGTCAGGTAGGATAGCCATCGGCCACCAACCCCCTTCCTAGACAAGGGTGGGTGGTGCGCAAGTGCCGATCCAAGAGTCCCCACTCTGGATCGGCGCGCTTGTATCTGCGCACCTTCTGTTAAACCACAGCCTAACCCCTGGCCACACTATGCGCAAGACCAACATTGCTCCCACCCCCGCCCACGCCAGGACCAGGCTACCGCGTATTACTTTAAAATTTCAGGCTCTCATACAATTAAGACACTCGCATCAGCAATTGTGGATACAACTGTGCATAACCTGTGGATAACCTGTGGATAAACCAGGTACTACGCTACAACAAGGGGGGTACTACGCTACAACAAGGGGGGTACTACGCTACAACAAGGGGGGTACTACGCTACAACAAGGGGGGTGTTTGCTATGCGGGTTTTGCCCTACTGCTCACAGGGAAAAGTCGGTGTCGGCGGTGTTGCACCAAATAATAAACAAATAATATTTCAAATACGCGCGAGGTTTTCGGGCCTTTCAGGCCCTCCCTGACTCCCCTCACGCAAATGTGTCCGAGAACACATCCGCGTGAAGGCTTCTTCCTCCCCTTCGCGGCCACCACTCCACAGGACATACCTCCACCGCAGGAGGGACTACGCTACAACAAGGGGGGTAGTACGCTACAAAAACTCTCTTTTTCGGCGTCATGTCGCTTCTTTGCACCCACTCTCACCAGGTACACATCCCTGATCCATGCTCATGAGCGGTTGTACTACGCTACACCAACCACATCGCGCGCACGCTAGCCCCCACGCTCCACACCCCCACAACGGGCCTCAGATGACCTTCTCACAGCCTTTTAGGTACCCACGCGCCCCAAACCTCATCCGGCACCCGAAAGACCCTCAAAAGCCCGTAGAACAATTTTCGTGGTTACGCCACGCGATACCAACACCTGTTGCGCCCATGTTGTCACGCCTGATACCCCTTCGACCTTTGAGCACACACCACTGACCCTCCCCCGGCTCTCCCCTGCCCCCATCGACTACACTAACCACCATAAGCGGCCACCCCATCACCCTCCCGAACGCTCTGGAGGGAATTTCTCATGCGCATCAAACGATGGATCACCGTCGGCATCCTCATCATCGCCTCATTCCTCATCGGCACCGCCGCCCTACTCCTCCTCCTCTTCGACAACACAGGCCCCGCAGCCAACGCCGCCACCCTCAACACCAGCGCCGTCCCCTCCACCTACGTCGACGACGTCCAACGCGCCGGAAGCCTCTGCCCAGAAATCACACCCCCACTCATCGCCGCACAAATCCAACAAGAATCCGGCTGGCAAACCCACGCAGAATCCACCGCAGCAGCCAAAGGCATCAGCCAATTCATTGACTCCACATGGGCCTCCATGGGTAAAGACGGCGACGGCGACGGCATCGCCGACGTCAACAACCCCCACGACGCCATCTACTCCCAAGGCCTGTACATGTGCGACAACGTCAACAACCTCAAACCCCTCCTCGCATCCGGAGACGTCACAGGAGACTTGCCCTCTCTCGCCCTGGCCGCCTACAACGCCGGCCTAGGCGCCGTCCAACAATACGGCGGTATCCCACCCTTCGACGAAACCGAACACTACGTCGCCAACATCATCTCCTTCGTCCCCAACTACACCAACCCAGACGGCTCCCTCAACACCACCAACATCCCCACCACCGGCGACAAAGCCCCCGCCATCGAATTTGCCCGACAAATCGCCGCCGACGACACCCACCAATACGTCCTAGGCGGCACCGGCCCCCACTACGACTGCTCAGGCCTCACCCAAGCCGCCTACGCCCAAATCGGCATCGAACTTCCTCACGAAGCCCACCGACAAGCCCAAGGAGGCACCACCATCGACAGCCTCACCCAAGCCCAACCCGGCGACCTCCTCTTCTGGGGAAACCCAGACAACTACTACCACGTCGCCATCTACGCCGGAGGAGGCACCATGATCAGCGCAGACAGCGAAACCAGCGGCATCAACGAAGAACCCATCTGGGGCACCGTCGCCCTCATCAAACGCTACTAACCCACTAACAAACCAGCCCACTAGCACACTAATCAACAAGCAAGGCACCTCCATGACCACCCCCTCACACAACGACAAACCAACCATCATCGCCATCACCCTCGTCACCATCACCGCCCTCCTCCTGGGCGCCATCGGCTTCACCATCGGACGCTCTCTCAACACCCCCACCCCACCCCCCACCGCTCAATCCACACCCACACCACCAACAACCACACCCGCTCCCTCACCCCAGTCACCCACACCCACCACTCAACCCCCAGCCGAAACCACCCCACCCCCCACCTGCACAGACGGCACCCCCGCCCCCGACGGCACCTGCCTCCACCCCGCAAGCGTCCAATGGCTCCCCGACCTCCTCCCCGACCCACGCGAGGTCGACCGCACCGACGGCGACGCCGTCTGCTCCGCCTACATCATCACCCACGACACCTGGGACGCCTCCAGGGACGTCACCAACGCCTACGCCTCCATCCGCGCCAGCGTCTACGAAACCCCAGACCTCCAAAGGCACCACACCCCCACACCCGACCTCGAAAAAGGCCAAGGCGAATTCCTCCCCCTCATCCCAAACCACTCCCACACCACCGTCACCATCGACCGCTTCGTCACCGAAGGCAAAGAACCCTACCCCGACCGCACACCCGGCAAATGGGAACGCCTCGTCACCTACACGCGCACCTACGCCGACAACTCCCACGAACCCATCCAAGCCTTCGTCTTCCTAACCCTGACCCAACAAGACGACGGAACATGGGCCGTCACCGACGCCAAATGGCACCAAAACCACTAACACACGAGTCCCCTAGCACACACATACACTAGGGGACTCATACACTAGCTTACTAGTGTACTAGTGAGCTAGTTCAGATGCTCCAAAATCCACGCACGAGCCAACGAACTCATCGACTCCTCACGCTCAAACGCAAGCTTCTTAAACGCCCGACGCTCCTCCTCGCTCAAATACACCATCACCGGCGCCACCTTCTTCGCGCCAGTCTCATCCACCGCGCCACCCCGGAACGTGTCCGCAGCAGAAGACGTCTGCGCCTTCTTCGCCCGCTTCACCATCGACGCCTTCGCCTTCGCCTTCCCAGCACCCGTAACCGCCGACTGATTCTTAATCGTCATGACAACGCCTCCATCAACTCCGTCGCAACATTCTCATACCCAAACAACTGTGCAGGAACCCCGCCAAAACACGCAGCAATCGCCTCACGACGAGGAATCAACGTCTCAAAACGAGGCACCCGCTCCTCATCCAACAACGACACCGCAGCAGCCAACGTATTCGTCCCCGCCCCCACACGCGTCAACAACACCGCATGAGGAGTACTACGAGCCACCTCCAACGTGGCCCACATACGATCAATATCCAACCCCGTCGGAGACGACGGAATAATCACGAAATCCGCCGCCGCGATCGCCGCATCCACAATCTGCGCATGACCCGGAGGCGTATCAATAACCACCCAATCCACACGCGCCGGACGCGACAACGACCGCTGATTCGCAATCACCACCTCAAACGGCAACGCCACCCCATCATCACTAGCCCGCTCCGCCCACTCTGTCGCCGACCCCTGAGGATCAGCATCACGAACCTCAACACTGCCATACGCACTCAACGCGCACGCCAACAACACAGACGTCGTCGTCTTAGCAACGCCACCCTTCGTGTTGACCACCGCCACCACACGACCACTACTAGCACACATGCATACCAGCATACAAGCCCACTAACACACTAAGCAACTAACATAAAAAACACCACACACGCGCAAGAAGAAAACATTGGAAAATCAAGCAAAAAACGCCAACAAAACTTGAAATACACCCAAGTGTGGTGTATATTAGAAGTGTCTTCACAGAACACTCGCGAAGACACGAAACCCCCCAGATGGGCTGGGGGGTTAACCGGAAGAAAGGAGAACGTAATGATTCACGACATCATTACTTCTCTTCTTGCTCTTCCTGCTTCCATCCTAGCACTCATTGCCCTGACTGAACGTCTCAGTTGCGGCAAGGGGCGCCACCGCAAGCAACGCTAGAGCAAGACCCCAGCCCCCTTCCTCTCACCCAGGAGGGGGCTGGGGACCGGCCCACAGCCCTGAGAGGACACCATGACCACCCACTACCTGAGCATCGTCGACCTCGCCGCACACATCAACATCACCCCCAACACCGCGCGCGCCTACCGCAAACAAGGCCGCCTCCCAGACCCCGACGTCATCATCGGACAAGGCCAATACACCGTCGCCGGATGGAGCGCCGACACCATCGACCAATGGCAACGCGCCCGCCCCGGACGCGGCAACCCCTACGGACGCGCAGGCAAACCACACAACCACTAACCCCACACCACCACCAAAAACCACCCCAGGCCATCCAGAAAGGAACACTCATGCTGAAAAGCAAAGGCGTTGCCATCACCCTCGCCCTCATCTTCGTCGCAACCGGCATCGGTGAACTGTACTCAACCCTGACCAACACCCCCACACTCCTCACATGCGCCGCTTGGGCAATCTGGGGAATCGGCGCAGGCGCCGCCATCGCAAACCTCCTCATCGCCATCACCCACGACCAAAAAGACCGACAAGACGCCTAAACGCCCAGCCAACCCCAAAAGCCCGCGCGCAAACGCCCCGCATCGCCCCTCTGAGGGTAGGTGCGGGGCGTTCTTGTGTGGTGGGCCCGGTGTGGTCCGGCCCCGAAACGGGGCCGGAAGCTTCGCGCCGTGGCTGGGTTTCCCCCTGTCTGGGTGCCTCCATCGTGGGCGTGTCACATTCGCGCCTCAACTGAGCCCTTGCCCTGTTGTGTCCCCTTGCCCACAGCGGCTTGCGCCGCCATGCGCAAGGACACACACCAGGCCTGCGGGACATTTCAGTTGACCCACGAACGCGCCACGCCCCACCTAGGGAGCACCCCAGACAGGGGGAAGGCGGCACTAAACCTACCGCCTACGCAACACACGCAGAAAGGAGGACGTCATGCAGATCATCGACGTGATCCTGCACATGATCGACACGAGCATCGCACTCGCAACGCTGATCGTGACCATCTGGGCCATGCCCGGGCACGGTCGCCACCGCAAGGATCGGTAACAGTCACGGCGGGGTCCGAAAATGAAACAAGCATCTTCGGGCCCCGCCCACCAACAATCCTACCCACACGCGCAACCAAACACCCCACAAAACACCGGCAACAACCGACCGATTCTGGCCACATGCGCGGGGAACGCGTAGCGTTCCCCGCTAGGGCAGTCCAAAAACGCTGGCCACAACAAATAAGTGGCCACAACAAGCCCGCTACGATTATGACCATGAGTGTCACCGGATACGCACGCGTGAGCACCGCCGACCAAGACCCGCGCGCCCAAGTCACAGAACTGCAAGCGGCTGGGTGTGACCCCATCTACGTCGAGCACGCCAGCGGCGCCACCATGGAACGCTCACAGTGGAATGAATGCAACCGAGGCCTGGGACGCGGAGACACCCTCGTTGTCGTACGCATCGACCGCCTCGGACGCTCCCTCGCAGACCTCGTCACCCTCCTAACCGACCTCAACGCGCGCGGCGTCCACCTACGCTCCCTCACCGAAGGAATCGACACATCCACACCCCTGGGTCGCATGTTCTACCAACTCGCAGGCGCTTTCGCCGAATACGAACGCGCCCTCATCAGCGAACGCACACGAGCCGGCCTAGACGCCGCGCGCGCCGCCGGACACCGCCTCGGACGCCCACCCGCACTCACAAACGAACAAAAAGCCACCGCCCGCCACCTCCACACCCAAGGCCACACCATCGCAGCCACAGCACGAATCCTAGGAGTCTCGCGCGCCACCATCAGACGCGCCCTGAGCGAATAAATCCCACACGAACACGACGGCAACAACAACTAGCGAGATGGCCACCTGCGCATCAAACGACACCTGAACCCCGCAAACTCCCTCCACCACCAAAGCCACCATATCCATCACGCTCATCACGCTCTCAAACAACTCACCAGCATCCACCACACGCTGAACCCACCCTGCTGCCACGACTACATCTCCCTCTTCCTCGTGTCGCGCACCCAACGTGCGCAACCTTCGAGGGGCTAATAGCCGCGCAAAGGACCTATGAAATTCACAGAAAAAGTGACCCCAGTTACACTAAGTGGGTGGGGTGCGCCCAACACACAAGGACACAGATGAAGGCGCAGCACCCTACCCTGAACGTGGCCACGCAACGAAGTAACAAAGGAGCCAACCCATGTGGTACCTCATCGCCGCCACCATCTGCCTGTGCTGGGGCGCCTACCTACGCGCAACCGGCCACTCCTGGGCAGGAGCCATCCTACGACCCGTGATCGGACTGAGCGCCTTCGCCCTCGCGATCAGCTTCTACACCATCGGACTCGTCATCATCGCCATCTTCGTCCTTGCCGGGCTCGCGCGAAGCCTCATATAAACACGCCCACAACACCCGCAGCGACAAGGAGGCCGGCGCTTACTCCCCACACGCGAGGAGAGCGGCGGCCTCCTTGCGTGAAATACCGAAATAATCACGCAGCTCGCGCACACTCACACCCTCAACACACCCCGCCTCAGCAAGCAACTCCACGCGCCTGGCCTCGATAGCCTCCAACTCACCAGCCACGCGCGCCCCCTCAGCCTCCTCAAACTTCACCCGCCGCGCCTCACTACGCTCAAACACCTTCGCCACACGATCCTGACAACCAAGAAAACGATTCGACAATTTCTCTAACTCACGCGCCCTGGCAATACGCGCCGCGCGCGCGGTAGCATCCACGCGCGAACGCGCCGCACGAGAAGCAACAGTTGGAACAGGCTGGGCAGATGCATCCGTGTCGCTCATGCCACCAGTCTAACCCTAGCCACGCACTTCCCGAAAGCAACAGAAAACACAACGCGCTTTCCATTTTGGGGCCGGCCGGTGGTGGGGTGGGCGGCGCGCGCGAGGTGTGGACACCCTCCAGGCCTCCAAGGGGCCTTCCGGGTGACCACACCGTCGCTCTCATCGCGCCGCCCACCCCACCACGACAGTAGGCACAAGCGCCTACTGTCAGCCTGTTGGTAGGTGCCTGCCAGCGCAATAAAAAATTGCTCGGACTGCCAGGCACCTACCAACATCCTCACACATCTGGCATCCCTGATCGAAAAGGCAGGCACAAGGCACTAAGCTAAGCCCCATGATGAGCATTCATCGCATCAGCAGCGGAAGCGGGTATGAGTATTACACCCGCGAAGTTGCTGCCGCCGATGAACGCTTAGAGCGGGACCAAAAACTGGGGGACTACTACCTGGAATCAGGCGCTCCACCAGGACAATGGACCGGTAGCGGATGTGCACATTTCAAGCTCACAGGCGAAGTCACCAACGCTCAAATGCGTGACCTGTTCGGCGAAGGAAAACGCCCCGACGCGCAGCAAATTCGTGATGCCAAAGGCGGCATCGTCGACGAAGACACCCTGTTTCTCGGCCAGAAAATGGGCGCACACAGCCAAGCAAACACCCGGTTTCGCGAGCGCATCAACGAACACATCGAACACTTCATCGCACGCGAAGGACGCCCACCCACAGGCGCCGAAAAGCAACAGATCCGCTTCATGATCGGACGCGGAGAGTTCACGCGCGAGAAAATGCGCGCACCCTTGAACAACGAAGAACTCTCCCGCTACATCGCAGCTCGCCTGCGCCCCAACGGGGGCAGCGTGGCCGGATTCGACTGCACATTCAGCGCCCCAAAATCCGTCAGCATCATGTGGGCACTAGGAGATGCAGACGTGCGCACAGCCGTCGAAGAAGCACACCTGGAAGCCATTAACACGGCGCTTTCCTTCATGGAAGCAGACGTGTTCTCCTCGCGCGCAGGCAAAAACGGGGTACGCCGCGTGAGCATCGACGGCGTCATGGCAGCTCGTTTCCGCCACTACGACTCACGCGCAGGAGATCCTCAACTCCACGACCACCTCGTCATCGCCAACCGCGTGTTTTGCCCCAACGACACAGGCAGCGGCACCTGGCGAACACTGGACTCACGAGCACTATACAAAGCCGTGGTCGCCTCCTCCGAACACTACAACGACGCCCTCATGGTCGCTCTACACAAACGGCTGGGCGTGCGCTTTGAGGCGCGAGGAGGACAAGGAAACAGTGCCACCAAAATGGAAATCGAAGGCGTTGACGACGAACTCATCGACACCTTCTCCACACGCCGCATCAGCATCCAACGACGCCTCGACGAACTCGTAGCGACCTACCACAACGACCACGGGCGCGCACCCTCCAAAAAAACCCGCATGCAGCTCGCCCAACAAGCCACCCTGGAAACACGCAGCAAAAAACAACACGTGTCCCTGCCCGAACGCATGCGCACCTGGCGCACCCAAACCACCACCCGCTACAAGATCGAAGACTTCGCCCCCACCACGCCCGAGTCCACACAACCAACCCCCATCGACCTGCCCGCCCTCACCAAAGCCACACTGGCAGGCCTCGAACAACGACGCTCCACATGGACCACGCGCCACATCCAAGCCGAAGCCGCCCGGCAAATCGCCCTGGCCACCTCCGGTACCGCTGGAACACCTCAAACCATCGCCGCCGTGACCCGCGCCGTCATCAACCACCCCACCACAGTGCGCCTGGCTATGCCCGCCCCCGCCCTGAGCCCGCGTCTAACCGACAGCGAAGGGATCAGCCTCTACGAACGCCCCGACACCTGGGCCTACACCTCAGCAACCATGGTGGACATCGAAGCAGACCTGCTAGACGCCACCGAACGCGACACCCCACCACCAGCCACGCGCGCCAGCATCGAACGCGTGACCGCAGGCCTCGAACGCGCCGGCACATCACTCAGCGACGACCAACGACGCATGGTCAACTACCTCGCCCTGACACCCAAAGCCGTTACAAGCGCGGTGGGCCCAGCAGGCACAGGTAAAACCACCGCCATGAAAGCCCTCTCCGACGCAGTCCGCGCCGACGGGCACACCATCGTGGCCCTCGCCCCCTCAGCTGTTGCCGCGCGAGCCCTGGCCACCAGCCTCAACGTACCCGCCTCCACAGCCCACCAATGGATACGCCGACGCGGCTGGGAACAACTCCAGCCCGCAGACACCCTCATCATCGACGAAGCCGCCATGATGGACGCCCACACCCTCCACACCGTGGTCACACACGCGATCAACGCCGGGGCGAACGTGCGCATGATCGGTGACCCCCACCAACTCGGCGCCGTCGAAGCATCCGGAGCCTTCCGCCTCATCCACGAAGCCACAGGAGGCGCCGAACTCGACACCGTCTGGCGTTTCGCAGACCCCAACGAAGCCGCCGCCTCCCTGATCCTACGATCCAGCGAACACGGCGTAGACCCCTTCGCTTGGTACGTCGACCACGGGCGCATCAAAGGCGGCACCGACGAAGAAATCACCGCCGAAGCATTCGCCGCCTGGCAACGCGACCAAGACGCCGGACTAGACTCCATCCTCATCTCCTCCTCCAACGAACGCGTCGCACGCCTCAACGACATGGCCCAAGCCTGGCGCAAAAACAACGGTGAACTCTTCGAAGACCCCACCCACGTCACCACACGCGACGGCCACACCATCTACCTAGGCGAGCGCATCCTTGCACGCGCCAACAACCCACACCTACGCTACGGCACCTCCTTCGTCACCAACGGCGACCTGTTCACCGTCACCGCCATCCACACAGACGGATCCCTCGACGTCAACACCGACACCGGCCACGCCCTGACCCTGCCCGCCCGCTACGTCACCGACCACATCCAACTCGGCTACGCCGCCACCATCCACCGCGCCCAAGGCATCACCGTGGACACCACCCACGCCCTCATGGACGCAACCACCTCCCGTGAGGGCGCCTACGTGGCCCTCACACGCGGGAAAACCTCCAACCACGCATGGATCGTCACCGACAGTGACGCCCAAAGCGTCCCCGAAGTCCTCACCGTCATCGCCTCCCACCAAGAAACAAACACCTCAGCACACCAAGCAAGCGCCGCCGAAGAAGCACGCCACCTAGACCCACTGACCCAACGCGACATCTACATGGACGTGTACGACACCGCCAACAACGAGCGTTGGCGCAAACGCCTGACAGAAGGAACCGCCAACAACACCCTGCCCGCCCTCCTCGCAGACGCGCCATCCTCACCCGCCTGGAAAGCACTCGTCACCCGCCTCACCCAAGCAGAACACGCCGGCATCAACGCCGAAGCCCTCATCACCCACCTCATGGCACACGTCCAAGAAGCACGCGACCCCGCCGCCCTCCTCACCTGGAAAATCGGACACTATCTCGACGCAGACGGCCTAGCCACCCTAGAACGCGCCCGCGCCAACGCCTACTACTACGGCGGGCTCAGCGACCAAGACCTCGCAGCCAAAATCGAAGACGCCACCAAGCGCGCCCACGACCTGGCCATCCAAGCAGGCATCATCCGCAAATACGGGCCCATCACCATCGACGGCGTCGAACACCCCGGATGGCGCGAACGCGAATACGGAGCCCTCACCAACGAAGAACTCCACCGCCAGATCGCCCACACCTACATGGCTGAAAACCACGCCGACGCCATCGATGACCCCATGGCCTACGCCGAACGCCATAAACTCCGGGCCCTGACCAACGAACTGCACCTACGCGAAGCAATGAGCCCGCACGACTGGGGCGTCGAAAACTATCAACGCACCCACCTCAACGAAACCACCGCCAACCAACCCAACGAATTCGTCGAAATGCGCTGGGAAAGCGCGCGCCTGCTACGCGACGGCCTCAAAGCCGAACAACTCCGCCGCCACCTCACCGCCACCACCCCAGACATCGGCGACGGCCTCACCCACTGGATCGCCCCCAGCGCTGCCCTCGCAGACCCCGCAACGCCAGCGGACTTGCGCGAGGCCCTAGAGCGCCAGCGCGCCCAAGTGGCGCGCGCCGTCGACGCGCGCGGACAACAAGCGCAACACGAGGCATGGACAACCAGCAAACCAGCAGACATCAGCCACGAAGAATGGGTGCGCGACATTGGCCAAGCTGCCGCATGGCGCGACGCCCACAAAGCCACCCCCACCACTCCCACCACAGAAATAAAAGACACAGCAACCGCCGAGAAAGAAATACGAACCATCCTCACACGCACCAGCACCACCCAGCCGCGCCCCACCACTCCTGCGCGCGACACGCAAACCCAACAACGTCTACAAGCCGCCCGCCAACGCCTCAACGCACACCGCACACCCAAACCCCAACCGCAAGACGACAAACACAACCCCGACCCAACACAACAACGCCGCCGCACTCACAGATTCCACTAAACGCACGGAATGTTAGGCCAAACGGCGAGCGGTGTATAATGGTAGGAGTCGTCACAGGAGACCCCTCATGTCTGAGATTTTTGATTTTGAAGACCGTTGGCCAGAGCTCTTCGACCGCCTCGACGCACGTGAACGCAACGCCGTGCGTCAGTCACTTGCCGCAGGATGGCACGAAGGCTTTGAACCCACCCGTGAGCACGTCGAAAACCTAACAGACTACGCGCTCGGGCTGATTGATGACAGCGAGTACGATCGCCGTTCACGGGCGATGGTTAAGCGCCTCTTGCAGAACACA